>Ga0208509_1000037_pt1 | contig 74301 bp, 60 predicted proteins | sample LakWasMeta7_HOW4_2_FD_183857 | JGI IMG/M metagenome (GOLD analysis project Ga0208509, IMG submission 183857) | Freshwater sediment methanotrophic microbial communities from Lake Washington under simulated oxygen tension - Sediment Metagenome... | ecosystem: Environmental > Aquatic > Freshwater >...
AGTCTAATGGTTGAAACAGGAATAGAAACCAATGGAATGATAGAAATAAAATCAGAATTAGATAGGTCAAAAAAAGTGGTGATTACTGGTGCCTATGCCATAAACAGTGAATATAAATTTCGAAAAGGCAGTGACCCAATGGAAGGAATGAAGATGTGATACATACAACTAGCAAACGAAATACATAGCGTATCCGGTTTCTTTGATTGTAAATCCTTTAATATGGAGAAAATAAAAATTTTATAAAATAAAAATCGAGCAACAGCGATACTGAAGACCGAGCAACAGCGGAACTGAAGAATAATTAAATACAATTTATTATGAAAATTCAAAGATTAATTTCGACAAAAACAGTTTCATTACTAACAATGTTTTTAATGGTAATCTCGTTAAGTGCCAATGCACAAACTAAATCTGACTCCACCCCTTCTGAGAAAATTTATATCAATAAAAAGGGTGAAATTCACGATCACGGTTGGAACAAATTAGGATTTATTACCAAAGACGATATCGTGAAAGACAGCAACGGCAAAACTGTCTATTTTATCGATGGAAACGGTAATGTTATTGATTCTAATGGAAAAAAGTTGGGTATGGCTAAAAAGAATGGTTCATATTACAACATCAAAGGCGAAAACGTGCTTAATGTAGGAAAAACACAAGAAGAAAAATGCGAAATCCTGGATCCACAAGGTCATAATATGGGTACTGTGCATAAAAATTACAAACTCCACGCCTGCGCCGCCCATTGCTTATTGTTGGAGAAAAAGATGAATGATGAAAAATCTAAAAATTAATTTTTCAAACAAATGGTTCGTTTTGCCGCGAATCATTTGTTTTTTTATTATAACACAACTATCCGTTATTTGTATCAAGGAAAGAAAAATGCTTTCTAAATATGGATTAAAAAACTGGTGTCTATGAAAACGTAATGGTTGAAACAGAAATAGAAACCAATGGAATGATAATAATAAAATCTGAAATTAACAGTACAAAAAAAGTGGAAATTACTGGTGCCTATGCCATAAACAGTGAATATAAATTTCGAAAAGGCAGTGACCCAATAGAAGGAATGAAGATGTAAAAAAGATTAAAAATTATGATACATCAATAGACAAAACAACCTAAAGAAGTAAATAAGCAAGTTTCAACAAAAGAGCTTTAAATCACTAGCAATTATACAAATTATAACTTAAGTTGTATAACAATTTAAGTAAACTAATCATTGAACTTTATGAGGTAGAAATTAATCTACAACTAATAAATAAATACAATGAAAAATGTTCAAGTAAGTATCGAAGCTTGTTTAGCCTGTATGGTTGAATGTGAAAAATGTTCAACAGAATGTTTAACAATGCAAGGACACGAAGAGTGTGTGAAACTGTGCCGTGATTGCGCCGACATTTGTGCACTTTGTGCAAGATTATGTGCAAGAGGTTCAAAATTTGCAGAGGCACTTTGTGTAATATGCGTAAAATGTTGCGAAGATTGCGCTAACGAGTGCAAAAAACACAATATGGAATGTTGCAGTAAATGCGCAGAAGCCTGCAAAAAATGTGCAGAAGCCTGCAAAATGTAAAAAATAATCAATTCAATACTAAATACTTGTTAAATAGCATTTTGCATTGTTTTAAAAAATCTAAAAAAATGAAAAAAGTAATTCTTTCAGCCATAGTAATGGCATTCGTATTGGTTTCTTGTAATCAAAAAAACAAAGAAACGACAACAGACAATCCCCACATAATGGGTAATGACAGTACTATGATGAGTAATGATAGCACAATGAGTAATGATAAAACTAAAATGATGAACAATCAAACAAAAATGTATGCCTGCCCAATGCATCCGGAAGTACAAGGAAAACTGAATGACAAATGCTCGAAATGTGGGATGAAACTAACAGAGCCAGTTTCTGAGAAAACAGAGAAAAGTAAATAATAAAATATTTTTTTTAATGCTGCCTAAATTAATTTTTTTATGAATTTAGCAAGGTTAATTTAGGTTATTTTACAGATCATATTAAAATAATCTAAGATGATGCATACTTACAACATAACTGGAATGACGTGTGATGGATGTCGCACTAAAGTAGAAAAAACATTGAATGCTATTGATGGCGTTGAAGCAAAAGTTTCATTAAACCCACCCATAGCAACTATTACTATGGAAAAACACATTTCAATAGCGCAGTTTCAAGAGGCATTAACAGCAGTTGGTAAATATACCATAGAATTGAACAATGGTAAAACCCCACAACAAGTAATACCAAATGAAGCTATTCCAAAATCTTGTTGCTCCACTAATTCTCATAATGATAATATAGAAATCCAAAAGCCGTCCAGTGCTAATGGCAAATACTATTGCCCAATGCATTGCGAAGGCGAAAAAGTCTATGACAAAGCAGGCGACTGTCCTGTATGCGGAATGGATTTAGTCAAAGCACCGGTGTTAACGGTTAGCAATGCATTATATACTTGTCCAATGCATCCCGAAATTATTAGCAAAACTCCTGGTTCATGCCCAATTTGCGGAATGGATTTAGTGCCTATGAATCCTGGTGATAACGAAGACCAAAAGACCTATAAAGATTTGGTCAAGAAAATGAAAATTGCGGTCGTATTTACAGTTCCCATTTTTGCCATTGCCATGATAGAAATGGCGCATAACAATCCTTTATTTCAAATAATGAATGCCTCAAAATGGAATTGGGTACAGTTAATACTGACACTTCCAGTTGTTTTTTATGCCTGTTGGATGTTCTTTGTTCGCGCTTGGAAATCCATAATTACATGGAATTTGAATATGTTTACACTTATCGGAATCGGAACCGGTGTAGCATTTCTGTTTAGTTTAGTCGGAATGTTTTTTCCTGATATTTTTCCCAGTGAATTCAAAACCGAACACGGAACAGTCTTACTTTATTTTGAAGCCACAACAGTAATCCTTACATTAGTTTTATTAGGACAATTGTTAGAAGCCCGCGCACACAGCCAAACCAGTGGAGCCATTAAAGAATTATTAAAACTCGCTCCAACCGAAGCTACTTTGGTAATTGACGGAAGCGATAAAGTTATCTCAATACACGACATCAAAAAAGGCGATTTATTGCGAGTAAAACCTGGAGACAAAATACCAGTTGATGGAAAAATAAGTGATGGAGAAAGCAGCATAGATGAAGCCATGATTACAGGTGAACCAATACCCGTTGACAAAAAGAAAGATGATAATGTAATTGCTGGTACAATTAACGGTAACAAATCATTTGTAATGGTAGCCGAAAAAATAGGTTCGGAAACCTTGCTTTCTCAAATTGTTCAAATGGTAAATGATGCTTCGCGATCCAGAGCACCAATCCAGAAATTAGCCGATAGCATTTCCAAATATTTTGTTCCCATTGTAGTCATTATTTCGGCAATAACCTTTTTTGTATGGGCAAAATTTGGCCCCGAACCTGCATTAGTATATGGTTTTATAAATGCCATTGCTGTTTTAATTATCGCTTGTCCTTGTGCATTGGGATTGGCTACACCGATGTCTGTAATGGTAGGTGTTGGCAAAGGCGCACAATCGGGAGTTTTGATAAAGAATGCCGAAGCATTAGAAAATATGAATAAAGTAAATGTTTTAATAACCGATAAAACAGGAACAATAACTGAAGGAAAACCATCGGTAGAGAAGATTTTTGCATCAAACAATAATGAAAATGATTTGCTTCAAAACATCGCTTCCTTAAATCAATACAGCGAACATCCATTAGCACAAGCAGTCGTTAATTTTGCTAAATCAAAAACCATATCATTAATTGAAGTCAAAGATTTTGAAGCCGTTGCAGGAAAAGGAGTTACAGGAACAGTTACCAATAAAAAAGTAGCATTGGGCAATAAAAAACTAATGGAACAAGTCAAAGCCACTGTTTCTGATGATTTAGAAAACAAAATTATTGCCGAACAGAAACTAGGGAAAACCGTTTCATATATTGCTGTTAATAGCGTTGCAGTTGGTTTTGTATCAATTTCAGATGCAATAAAAACATCAAGTAAAGAAGCCATAAAAGAACTAATGCGTCAAGGAGTTGAAGTAATTATGCTTACTGGCGACAATGTAAATACGGCCAAAGCGGTTGCTGATGAATTAAGTTTATCATCCTACAAAGCAAGTTGTTTACCCGAAGACAAATTAAACGAAATAAAACGTTTACAATCCGAAGGAAAAATCGTGGCAATGGCAGGTGATGGAATAAATGATGCACCCGCACTAGCACAAGCAGACATTGGAATTGCGATGGGAACAGGAACTGATGTAGCTATTGAGAGTGCTAAAATCACTCTAGTAAAAGGCGATTTACAAGGCATCGTAAAAGCCAAGAATTTGAGCCACGCTGTAATGCGAAACATCAAGCAAAACTTATTCTTTGCTTTCTTCTACAATGTTTTAGGAGTTCCAATTGCAGCAGGAGTTTTATATCCATATTTCGGAATTTTGCTCTCGCCAATGATTGCAGCTTTAGCAATGAGTTTTAGTTCGGTTTCTGTAATTGTAAATGCTTTGCGATTAAGAAGTTTGAAATTGTAAAAAAGAATAAAAAATAAGTTATAGCTGTATTAAAAATGAACAACCTTACTCAAATAATCCAACAATATAAAACCGATACCGAAAGTGTTTATACTACTTGGTTTGTAGATAATGACCAACGATTAAAAGCCTTTCGGACTATACGCCGTGGTGTTTTGCAAGTGATAGAAGACATCAAAAACAAAACATTTCCAAACGATTTTAAAGGCAGTAGTTTAGAATTTGTATTGAGTTGTATAACAGAGCAAAAACAAGTTTTTGTTGGCGTAGCACATCCTTTTTATTGGAAACCAAAATTAAGAATTCCTGACATTTACGAAAACCAAAACAATAAAATTGCTTTCGGTCAATTTCTCGAAAACTGCATTAATGCCAAAACAGAAGAGCAAGTAGTAAAAGAAATTGTAAAACTGGATGAACTCAAAATAAAAGGTCTTGGTCCAGCCGTGGCCAGTATTTTATATTTCTTGCACCCAACTTGGTTTCCACCATTCAATACAGCCATTCTTAACGGATTCAACTTTCTATTCAAAGACAAGAAGAAGTTAGGAAGTTGGACAGAATATCTTAAAATTCGAGAGACATTAATTGAAACCAACAGTAAACACAAAGCAGAATTATCCAACGATTTAGGCGCGATTGCAGGTTTGTGTTTTGAAATTGGAACCCAAAAAATGCTAATTGGTAATGATGAATATTTAAGCGAAGACGAACGTACTCGCTTTGAAAAGAATATTTTAAAACGACAAAAAGAAATTCAGGAAGAAAAATTAGCCGAAAATCTTCACAACGAAATGCAATACCACTTACTTAAAATTGGAGTTTCACTGGGGTACGATGTTACACCAGCCAGTAATGATAAAAGTAAAGCGTTTAATGGTCAAAGTTTTTCGTTTATATCAATTGGTAAATTTCCAGAATTACCAACGGACAAAGACACTCAAAACACGATTAAACTCATTGATGTGCTTTGGTTTCAAAAAGGAACAAACAAAATTATCGGTGCATTTGAAGTCGAAAAAAGCACCAGTATTTATTCAGGCATTTTACGCCTTTCTGATTTATATTTTAGTATTTCTAACGGCGAAGAGGTATTTTACATCATCATTCCGGACAGTCGCGAAAAAGATGTAATTCAACAATTAAATAGACCGGTCATAAAAAATTCAAAAATGAATATCAAATACATTCTGTTTTCAGAATTGAGAAGTCAATGTGATGCGATTTGCAAATTTGGCTCAGATTATTCAATAATGGAAAAAATTGCAAAATCAATTTAAAAATGAAACTAACAAATAACATCGACAAATTAGGTACAGGCGGTCTGTTCTTTACAGCACTATTTTCGCCTTGCTGTTTTCCTCTTTTTGCATTCGGGGCATCAACATTTGGATTGGGTAGTTTTGAGTTGTTTGGCGGATGGACTATGTGGATATTTCTGGCAATGGTTTTAATTTCTATTGTAGGTTTAATCATTTCTTATCGCAAACATCATAGTGTTTATCCTTTATTGATAGCGGTACCATCAGTTCTATTAATTTATTACGGATACTATTTTAACAGCACCCCTTATTTTACTTACATAGGTATGTTTGGGGTATTGATCGCAACTGGAGTAAATTATTACAGAAATAAATTGTATGGTACTTGTAGCACTTGTACAATCTACAATGGTAAGTCAGTAGAACTAAAATCAACTTTAACTTGCCCAAATTGCGGACATAAAAAATACGAAATAATGCCTACCGATGCTTGTCAATTCTTTTATGAATGCGAGAATTGTAAGGTCATATTAAAACCCAAACAAGGTGATTGTTGTGTTTATTGTAGTTACGGTACTGTAAAATGTCCATCAATACAGGCTGGTGAAAGTTGTTGTTAATATCAATCTAAATAAACTGAATGAATATTAAATACATTCTGTTTTCAGAATTGAGAAATCAATGTGTTGCGATTTGCAAATTTGGCTCAGATTATTCAATAATGGAAAAAATTGCAAAATCAATTTAAAAGCGCAGATAAAATTAGCCATTTAGTAAAGCATTATGGGCTATGCTTATTCAAGCAATAATTTTTTGACCCAATGAAGGTAATGAAAATGTAATTTTTTTCAGTAACGATTTAAATTGCAGTATAATGAATCATTGTTAAAAAATAATTATTAACTTTATGATAATCAATCTCTTAATACCGATATTATGAAAACTAAATCGATTGTCGCAACGAGCATTATGTTATTCATTTCTTTATCTTGCTTTTCACAAAAAGATAGCAGTGGCGTTTATTTTACAGCCAATGACTTTGTAATGCACAAATTAAGTTTTGCCATCAACTGTAAAGCGCAAAAGCATAAAATAAAATCCGATATGATTTTTCACCTCAAAGAAATTACAATTAAACACAATAATAAATCATATACTTATCCCAAAGACAGTATTTATGGTCTAAAATATTGTGATGGATCAATTGTGAGAATTTATAATAATTTTGAATATCCTTTGATTAATCCGAATGAAACGATAAAAATTTATAAAGTAGTATCTAAAGGAGGAGGGAAAAACAATCTTTCTGAAACAAAATTTTATTTTAGTAAAGATGCTAAAAGTCAAATAGGGAAACTTACAATTAGTAATATCAAATCAGCATTTCCCGACAACCATAAATTTCACGATTTAATAGATAGAGAATTCCATAATGATAGAGAATTAGCAACTTACGATGATTTTCATAAAATAATGAAGATTAATCGTGTCTTGCAAAACTCTCTTTACGCCAAATGAATATTCTCCAGATTCATAATGGATTAAGTTAATAAGAAAGTAAGAATTATTTTTTTAACAACAAATGCATCAATGACAACAAATACCGTCAATAAACCCAGACCACAAACTAATTGGTATGTCATAACAGGCGGGCCCTGTTCGGGCAAAACTACGACTGTTAACGTACTTAAAGAAAGAGGATATATCACCACGATGGAACACGCCAGACATTTCCTCGATACGCAACGCCTCAAAGGAAAAACTATAGAAGAAATTAGAAAAAATCAGCGTGAATTTCAGCTAGGAGTTTTAGATATGCAAATTGAACAGGAAAATGAAATTTCACCTAATGTTCTTGTCTTTCTAGACCGTGCAATTCCTGATGCACTTGCTTACTATCGTTTTTTAAATCTTTCTATAGATGAAAAACTTACAGAAGCATTGAGCAGAGTCTCTTATAAAAAAATCTTTATTCTCGACCGGCTTCCTTTAGTAAATGATTATGCCAGAAATGAAAATGAGGAAGCTCAGAAAAAAATTCATATTCTGATAACAGAGGTTTATGAATCATTATCATTTCCGGTCATTCACGTTCCCGTTCTCACTGCGAATGAAAGAGTAGATTTTATTTTGAAAAATTTATAATTCAAATTAATAAAATGATATCAAATGGAACTCTACATACAAGATATCGATGCTATAATTAAGCAATTCAACAGTAATGTTAAAAAGGGGCTTAATGAACATGCCATTCAGTTGGCAAGACAAAAATATGGCAAAAATATCCTGAAGGCTACCAACACAAAAAGTATTTTTAAAATGCTGTTTGGGCAGTTTACAAGTCCTCTAATTATCATTTTAATAGTTGCTGCACTGGCTTCTTTTTACCTGAAACAACCAAGGGATGGTCTTATTCTTTTGATAATTGTTGTGATGAATGCGCTGATTGGTTTTTACCAGGAGTGGAAATCAGAAAACATTCTTGAATCCATTAAAAAATTGGTGGTTGACAAATGCACGGTTATCAGGGAAGGGAAGGCAATCGAAATATTCGCAGAAGATCTTGTGCCGGGAGACATCGTAATTCTTTCCGAAGGTCTGGGTATTCCGGCTGATATAAGGCTGATCGAATCCAACGGGTTTTATACCAATGAATTCATACTGACAGGTGAATCACTGGCATCATCAAAAGACTATTTATTCATTACAGAAAAAACCATTCCAATCTCGGAGATAAAAAATTGCGTGTTCATGGGTACTTCTGTGGCAAGAGGTGAAGCAAGTGGTATTGTTTACGCAACTGGCATGCAAACAGAGATTGGAAAAATAAGTTCGTCTTCACAAAAAATAAAATCAACCGATGCACCCATTCAAAACGAAATCAAGGATGTTGCTAAGAAACTTACCTATGCCACAATAATTATCGGTATTTTTCTTTTCGGAACGCGCTTGGTACTAGATGATTCCATGGGGATGGCGCTTGTTTTTTCCATAGCTGTAGCTGCGGCAATGGTACCGCAAGGTCTACCGGCACAGATTTCTGTGGCACTGGCGCTTGCCGTGAGAAGATTGGCAAAAAGAAAAGCGATTGTAAAAAAGATTGCCTCCGCACAAACATTAGGCTCAGCTACAGTCATTGCTTCAGATAAAACCGGAACAATTACAAAAAATGAAATGACAATCACCAGTTGTCATTTCAATGGATTGACGTTCTCTGTTTCGGGTTTGGGTTATATGCCAAATGGCGACATTCTGGATGAACAGGGACATGTCCTGAAAAAGGAATCATTGGGTGACCGGAAAAATTTTTTTCTCTCAGGATATCTTTCTTCAACAGCTAAAATAAATCCACCAGATAAATATCATCCGGGCTGGTATTGCATAGGTGATCCCACGGAAGCATCATTTGCCACTTTGGCGATGAAGGCAGGTTTTAGTTTGGAAGAAATTGAAAATGAGTATCCCGTAATTAAAACATTTGTCTTTGATTCCTTTCGAAAAAGGGCCGCAATCATCAGAAAACACAATGACAAAACCATATCGTTCGTCAAAGGTTCTTTAGAGACAATACTGGAAGTATCCACAAAAATAATTACCGACGGAGCCGTAAAAGAACTTACCGAAGCAGATAAAAAAGAAATTATTTCTGCATCGGCGACATTTGCCGAAAACGCATTACGAATCATTGCCACTGCTTATAAAGACCTTGACCACAAAGAAGATTATACGATTGAAGATGCTGAACAGGGTTTAATATTTTCCGGATTTGTCACTATGTTCGACCCGCCGCATGAAGAAGTGAAAGAAGCCATTGAATCTGTTTTCAAAGCACACCTGAAAGTATTTATGATTACAGGCGATAACGAAGTAACAGCGAAAGCTATTGCTAAAAATATTGGCCTAATGAATGAGAACGACGAATTTCCCCAAGTGATTAATGGCACTTCTTTGCAGAAGATGAGCGATGAAGAAGTCGGTTCTTTTTTCAATAAAAGAGCCGTCATTTTCTCAAGGGTATCGCCGGATGACAAATTCCGCATTGTGGATTTGCTGAAAAAACAAGGCGAAATTGTAGCGGTAACCGGCGACGGGGTAAATGACACCTTAAGTTTAAAACGAGCGGATATTGGTGTTGCCATGGGATTAAACGGGTCAAAAGTTGCCCAGGAAGCCGCCAACATTATTTTGCTCGATGACAATTTTTCAACGATTGTACTGGCAGTCCGGGAAGGCAGAACTATTTTCAGAAATCTGGAAAAGACAATCAAAGTAACCATTTCGGCTAACATTGCCGAATTGACCTGTGTTTTAGCTGGATTTGCAGGTGTATATTGGGGAATCGCCACACCCATATTTGCCGTGCAGATTTTATTGATCGATATGATAGGTGAAATGTTTCCCATCCTGATGCTTACCTACGACCCTCCCGAACAAAGGATTATGGAAATTAAACCCCGTAATCCAAAAGATAAAATACTAACAAAAGAGTCAATGATAGAAATTGTGTTTGCAGGTATCGTGATGGGACTTACCGCATATGGAGCTTTCCTTGCAGAATATTTCCACAATCATCATTTGTCCAATCACTATGAAAAAGCAATGACCGTTACTTTTGTTTCTATCATTTTTGGTCAATACGCCAATATTCTTTCAAAACGAACTCACGGAAATGCATTGGGCAGCTATTCATTCTCTAATCGTAATCTGTTGCTGGGCTTCGCCTTATCCATTGCTTGTGTACTGCTTATCGTTTATGTTCCTATTTTTAATCTGTATTTCCACACCTCCCCTCTATTGGCCGTTGATTGGCTTTTCCCCATAACGGCCGGAGCCATTTGTCTTTCAATATATGAGTTTAGAAAAAAAAGACACTATAAATAATGTAACTCCTAAAATAAAACCAATGAAACAAATTTATATCATTAACGGATTAACCCCTATTGGACATCCCTTTAAAGTGGATACCGTTATTTCAAAACCAGTAAATTAAACAATTATTTACAGAATTTTGAAACATTATATTTAATTAAATATAAGACCTTTACTTATAGAAATAGGTTATTAATTAAAATTTAAAAATCATGAAAACAATACAAAAAGTAACATTAGTGATTGGATTAATTGGCCTTCTCTATTCCTGTCAGTCAACCCGTCAGGTGCTCTCAAAATCAGATAAGAGAATGGAAATTATGAATGAGATTGCCAACAATGAAAATATGTCAAAAGAGATGATAGGGATACTAATGAATAGCAAAAATGGCAGAATGATGATGATGATGATGATGATGAAAGAAAATCCGGAAATGACGAAAGAAGGTCATGCTAAAATGATGGAAATGATGAAAGAGAATCCGGAAATGATGAAAGAAGGCCATGCTAAAATGATGGCAATGATGAAGGAGAATCCGGAAATGAAGAAAACAATGATGGCTGAAATGATGAAAAGCATGAAGAATGATCCGGAAATGATGAAAACGATGATGGCAGAAATGATGGAAGCATCAAAAAGCGATGACACGATGATGTCCGGAATGTGTAAATCGATGATGGAAAATGAGAAAATGATGGATATGATGGAGAAAATGAAAAATGAAAAAATGGACATGAATAAAATGAAAGGAATGGATAAAAAACCAGAAAAGAAAGTAGATCATAAGGCACATCATTAATATTTATTAACCCAAATAGTATAAAATTATGTTGAATCACAGTAACGGAGAAATGCATATGGGAGATTACTCATTTATGGGAATACACCCTTTTTGGTTAGTTTTAGTAATTGTATTACTTTTTTTGTTGGTAATGTTAAACCGATTTAGAAAAAGAAAATAAGTAATCCCTATTTTAGAATCATAAAAATGAAAAGAATAATAGCAGTAGCATTCATTCTCGTTGTATACTCTTTTGCACAAGCACGGGATATGAAGGGTATGGATATGAAGAAAAAACAAAATACTCAAAAGGTGCAGTCCACAACATACACCTGCCCAATGCACCCCGAAATTCACGCTGACAAGCCAGGAAAATGTCCTAAATGCGGAATGACTTTGGTTAAGGAAAAACCGAAAGCAGTGAAGAAATCTGTAGTGAAGAAGCATAATGAAATGCAAATTCCCATAAAAAAGACTTCTGATAAGAAGGCTAACACAGCCACTAAAAAAACAGATAACAATGTTGCGCCTGAAACTCATAATATGGGAAATATGGATATGCCAAAAGCAAACTTAGGCCCCATAAAGACAATTGTAAACAACACACCGCCAAGGACAGTCAGGTACGATTTGTATGTGCGAGACACCATTGTAAATTTCACGGGTAAACCTAAAAGAGCTATTGCAGTAAACGGACAAATACCAATGCCAACACTTACGTTTACGGAAGGCGATACTGCTGAAATTTATGTGCACAATGAATTGGACGAAGAAACATCCTTGCATTGGCACGGTTTGTTTTTACCCAACAGATATGATGGTGTGCCAAACCTGACGCAAATGCCAATCAAACCACATACAACACATTTGTATACCTTTCCAATTATTCAACACGGAACGCATTGGTACCATAGTCACACAGGATTGCAGGAACAAATTGGGATGTACGGTTCTTTTATTATGAATAAAAGAGAAGAACTAGACATTCCCACCGTACCCATAGTTTTGAGTGAATGGACAGATATGAATCCCAAAAATGTACACCGAATGTTGCATAATGCTTCCGATTGGTTTGCTATTAAAAAAGGAACAACGCAAAGTTATGCCGAAGCCATAAGAAGCGGCTATTTTAAAACCAAGCTCGCAAACGAGTGGAAACGTATGAATGCCATGGATGTGAGTGATGTGGCTTACGATAAATTTTTAATTAACGGAAAAAGCGAAAGCCAACTTTCCCAATTTAAAGGGGGAGACAAAGTCCGTTTACGAATTGCTAACGGCGGTGCATCAACTAATTTCTGGTTGACATATGCTGGTAGCAAAATAACGGTTGTGGCAAACGATGGAAACGACGTAGAGCCTGTTGAAGTGGATCGATTACTTATTGCCGTTTCCGAAACCTATGATGTTATCGTCACTATTCCTACCGAAAATAGGGCTTATGAATTTTTGGTTACACCAGAAGATCGTACCAAATCGGCATCCCTATATCTTGGTAATGGCATCAAGCAATTCACCACTCCTTTACCAAAGTTAAAATATTTTGAAGGAATGAAGATGATGAACGGTATGATGAAAATGAACGGGGATTTAGATGATATGGGGATGCAAATGTCGCTAAACCAAATGGACATGAATACGGTAATGTATCCTGAAATAACGGGTGAGCTCAAGAAAAAAGGCGACGATAAAATGCCGGGAATGAACATGGAGGGAGATAAAAGGAATGAAATGGAGATGAATAAAGAGGAAATGAAAGATAAGGATGTTAATAAGGAGAAAAAAGAGGGTATGAATATGGACGACCATAAAATGCACGACATGGATAATCAATATGATTCCAATGCTCTTTCTGATATTGTTACCTTGAATTATGCCATGCTCAAATCGCCAACAAAAACCAATCTTCCCAAAAATGCACCAGTAAAAGAATTAAAGTTTGAACTAACAGGAAACATGAATCGTTATGTTTGGAGTTTAGACAACAAAGTAGTTTCAGAAGCCGACAAGATCTTGATTAAAAAAGATGATAATGTGCGTCTGATAATTCACAACAATTCCATGATGCGACATCCAATGCATTTGCACGGACATGATTTTAGAGTAATCAACGGACAAAACGACTATGCCCCTTTAAAAAATATCATTGACATCATGCCAATGGAAACTGATACTTTAGAATTTAATGCAAATGCAAGTGGCGACTGGTTTTTTCATTGTCATATTCTATACCACATGATGAGCGGAATGGGAAGAGTTTTCTCTTATGAAAATCAAATACCCAATCCAGAAATACCGGATCCTAAATTGGCACAGCGCAAATTATTTGCAGATGACAGGAAATTTCATTTTATGGCAGAAAATGATTTTGCAACAAACGGAAACGATGGAGAAGCGATGTATCAAAGTACGCGATGGAGTATCGGTACAGAATGGAGGTTAGGATACAATAATATGCACGGCTACGAAACAGAAACTCATATTGGGCGATACATTGGAAAAATGCAATGGCTAATGCCTTTTATTGGTTTTGATTGGCGTTATAGAAAAATGGGAATAGACGAGCAAGACAGAAATCTATTTGGGCAAACCAATACCAAAGACAAAAGAGCTGTTTTTAGTGCAGGGGTTAATTATACTTTGCCAATGCTTGTTATGGCTCAAGTCGAAGTATTCACCGATGGAAATGTACGTTTACAGTTTGAACGAAAAGACATTCCAGTTTCCAAACGACTACGAATGGGTTTAATGTGGAATACCGATAAAGAATATATGGCTGATTTAAAATATATTCTTACAAGAAATTTTAGCGTTAGAACCCATTACGACAGTGATATGGGAATTGGTTTTGGATTAAATTTGAATTATTAACCTCCGGGTTAAAGGTTGTTTAAAAAAAACATTGTCGTAATAAGTAAATAATTAAGACGACACTATCCATTATCTCATTCAGCTATCCTAAAATTGTCATTGTGAGGAGGAAACGACGAAACAATCTCAAGTATTCCTAAATCATAGCTGCCGTTTGCTTCATTTCCTGCCCAGAGCGAAGTCGAAGGGTTAATTTCCTTTTCAAATAACGAGAACATTCTTTTTGATAGTTGGTAAACAGTAGGTTTTACATTTCAATTGCTGGCACTTCCCGACGTTCTAAAAAAGACACCCCTTAAATCCAAAAGAAATAAGGGGTGCTTTAACTGAATTAATAACCTACAATTGATACTTCAACAAAGTAGCAACAACCTCAAAATATTCTTTTTCAATCTCCAAATAAGAGTTAAAAGTAGCATTATAATAATTAAGTTCCACAAAATATTCCAATACCGAAATTTGTCCTGCCGACAATGCTTTATCCAAAAGTTTAATGGGTTCAACCGACTTGTTCAACTTTTCGTAGTCACCCAAAATACTTTTCAAACTTTCATAGCGACCATAAAGCTGTTTTATTTCATAATAATGTTCATTCGTATGCTCAGTCAAGGCCGTTTCAGCAAAGGTCATTTTAGCTTTTTCAAGTTTCACCCTGTTCTTGCTTTCCCAAAGTGGCAAAGAAATTCCGGTATGAATTCCGTTATAGGTTTGTCCTAAAATACCCTGATAGTGATACCCCACTTCCATTTTGGGCAACGCTAAAGCTTTGCTGACAGCTATTTGTTTTTGGGCAATAACCTTATCCTGCTCCAGCGTTTTTCTAATATAATCTTGCACTTCTATCTCTTTTTCCAAAGTTTCAAAGTCAGCAATCACGGGAACAGTAAAATAAGCTACATCATTAAAAGTTATGGAAGTTCCACCGTTTAAACTGGTAAGTTGTTTATTGAGTTTGGCAATAAAAGAAGCATTTTCAAAAAACTGTTTCTTGATTTCCAACAATTGAATTTCGGCTTTGTTCACATCCAAAATGGTTCCATCACCAGTTTCTAGTTTCTTTTTAAAATGAGCCAACCATTTTTCGGTAGCCTCTTTTCTTTGTGTCAATGGAATTTGTAATTTGTTTCGGTAAACCAATTCGATGCAAATCTTTTTGGCTTCCAAAAGCAGCTCTTGGTTAGCTGCTTTCAATTGTAAATCGGCTTGAATACCTAACTGATTGGCTAAAGTATTTTTTTTGCCATAAACCGTTGGAAAATCAAAAGATTGTGTAATTGTAAAATCGGTCTGATTGCCAGCATTGGCAGGACTTCCTTTTAAGTAATCATATTCAACCGTTGGGTTATATAATGAATTACCTGTTTGATACTGTACTTTCTGCGCACTCCAATACTGCGTATTGGCTTGTATCGTCTTGTTGTTTTTGGCAATCTCTGCTAAAACGGGATCCATATTGGATTGAGAATACCCTAAACCAAAGGATAAAATGGCCAAAAATAGGGATAGTCTATTTTTCATTTGCTGCTTTTTTTCGATTAGATAAATAATACACTATAGGAACAATAAAAATGTTCAATAATGTGGAAGTCAACAGACCTCCTAAAATAACTTTCGCCATTGGGCTTTGAATTTCGTTACCCGGCAAATCGCTGGCCAGTGCCAAAGGAATTAAAGCCAATCCTGCGGTCAAAGCAGTCATCAAAATAGGGCTTAATCGGTCTTTTGAACCCTGAATAACCGTGTCATAAAGCGACAATCCTTCTTTTTCCAGAGTTTCATAATGGGAAACCAACAAAATTCCGTTTCGAGTGGCAACACCAAACAAAGTGATGAATCCGATAATGGCAGGAATACTCAAAATTCCACTGGTAAAATAAATACTGAATACACCACCAATTAAGGCCAGCGGAAGATTAATCAAAATAATCGAAGCTGTTTTTACCTTTTTGAATTCCTGATACAGAATTAAGAAAATCACCAATAACGAAATAAGAGAAGTTAAAAACAATGTTTTTGAAGCTTCGGCTTCGGCTTCAAATTGTCCACCATATTCAATATGATAATCTTCAGGCAATTTTACTTTTTCGTTAATGATTTTCTGGATGTCAGCTACCACACTTTTTTGGTCTCTCCCGGTTACATTGGCAGAAACAACAGTTTTACGTTGCACATTCTCGCGGTTAATGGTGTTGGGACCAGAGGCACTTACAATATCGGCTACATAATACAACGGTATTTTTTTGCCATCGTAGGTGTCAATCATTGCATTTTTGATGTTCTCGATTTTACCTTTGTTGGCATCATCGAAACGAAGCATTAAATCAAAAGTCTTGTTGCCTTCATAAATCTCGGATACTTTTTCACCTGCAAAGGCCACATCAACAAACTCATTGAACTGGCCAATGGTAATTCCGTATTGGTTCAAAACAGCTCGTTTGGCCTTAATTTGAATTTGCGGAATTTCCACTTGTTGCTCCACGCTCAAATCAACCAATCCTTCTATATTCTGGATTTCAGTTTTGATTTCGTTGGATAGCGTAAAGAGTTTATTCAGGTCGTTGCCAAAAATCTTGATGGCTATATTGGCTCGTGTTCCCGAAAGCATATGGTCAATTCGGTGTCCTATGGGTTGCCCAATGGTGATATTGACTCCCGAAATTCCTGCTAATTTCTCCCGTACATCAGCCATAAACTCGGCTCTGCTTCGCTCTTCGAGTGTAAAGGGAGCATCAATTTCGGCAGCATTTACACCTTGTGCGTGTTCATCGAGTTCGGCTCTTCCTGTTCTTCGCGTGGTGATTTTTATTTCGGGTACAGTGAGCAATGCTTTTTCAACTTGTGTTCCAATTTTGTTACTTTCTTCTAAGGATATTCCAGGCAAACTCACGGCACTGACCACCAAAGAACCTTCGTTGAATTCGGGTAAAAAGCTTCTTCCCAATTGGCTTAAAGCCAATAAAGCAACCAAAAACAAAACTCCTGCAATAACAAGTACTGTTTTTTTCATTTCCATTGCACGATTCAAGGCATTGGAATACACTTTTTGCAAACGTTCCACCAACCAACTTTCTTTGTGCTGTTTCAAAAGCATTTTGTCATTGGTCAATAAATAACTGGCCAAAACTGGCGTCAGTGTAATGGAAACGATTAAAGAAGCAAACAAGGCAACGATAAAGGCAATGCCAAGCGGAGCCAATAATTTGCCTTCCATTCCTGATAAAAAGAACAACGGTAAAAAGGCAACGATGATAATGAAAGTAGCATTAATAACCGAACTTCTAATTTCAAACGAACCATCAAAAATTACGGTTAATTTGTCTTTTTGTTCCGCTTGGGGTTTGAGCGCATTTTCTTTTAGTCGCTTGAATACGTTTTCCACATCAATAATGGCATCATCCACCAAATCACCAATGGCAATTGCCATACCTCCTAAACTCATCGTGTTGATGGTAAAACCAAGATATTTCAAGGTCAAAATAGCAACAATTAATGAAATAGGAATTGCCAATAAGGATATAAATGTAGCTCTCCAATTCATCAGGAATAGGAACAAAATGATGATGACAAAAGCGGTTCCTTCCAATAATGTTTTTTGAATGTTACTGATGGAAGCATTAATAAAATCAGCCTGACGGAAAATTTTGGTATTGATGTGAACATCTTTGGGCAAGTTCTTTTGAATGTCGGCAATGGAAGCATCAATAGTTTTGGTGAGTTCCAAAGTATTGGTTGCGGGTTGCTTCATTACGGTCATAATTACGGCAGGCTCCCCTTTCAAAGAGCCATCACCAATTTTTAAAGAAGCACCAATTTTTATTTCGGCAACATCTTCTATTTTGATGGGATTACCGTTCTGCATTTTTATCACAGATTGGCCTAAAGCTTCAATTTCGTTGGTTCTGCCAATTCCTTTAACGATATATTCGTTGTTGTATTCGTTCATAAAACCTCCCGACGAATTGCCATTCGCTTCTTCACTTGCTTTTAATAATTCTGTTAAAGAAACATTGTAGTAATTCATTTTTTGGGGAGAAGCCAATATCTGATATTGCTTGTATTCTCCGCCAATGACAACAACTTGGGATACGCCACCAGTGGCTAGTAATCGGGGTCGAATAGTCCAATCGGCAATCGTTCTTAAATCAATTTGAGAAGTTTTGTCTGCCGTTACGCTCACAAGCATTATTTCTCCCATAATGGAAGATTGCGGTCCCATTGTGGGATTGCCAACACCTTGAGGTAATTTATCGGCAACTGCCGTGATTTTTTCACTAACAATTTGTCGTGCTTTGTAAATGTCGGTATTCCATTCAAATTCAACCCATACAATAGAAATTCCAGCAGAGGAAGAAGAACGAACTCGTCTCACATTGGTAGCGCCATTTACAGAAGTTTCAATAGGAAATGTAACCAGTTTTTCCACTTCTTCAGGTGCCATTCCGTGAGCTTCTGTAAGCACAACAACTGTGGGAGCCGTCAAATCTGGAAATACGTCAACTTCCATTTTGGAAGAGATAACACTTCCAAAAATTAACAACAAAACTGATGCTATCACTACAAAAAATCGATTGTGCAGTGAAAATTTAATTATTTTATTTAGCATAAGTTACAGTTTAATGTTCGTGTCCGTGAGCAGGCAAAGCACCTGATGCACTGGATAGTTTAATTTGATAACCACCTTTGGTAACCACTCTTTCATTTTCAGAAATACCTTCAAGAACTTGTACGTTCAAGCCATCACTGGCACCCAATTTCACTTCTCTTTTTTGAAAACTTTCACCACCGGTTTGGACATACACGTAGAAAATCCCTTGTTCTTCAATAAGAGCGGAAACAGGAACTACTAAAGCATCAACAATAGTAGAAGATTTTAGATAAATCTCAATTATAGAACCCGAAACCAATTGACCTGCATTGTCAATTTCAAAAGTGACAGGTATAAATGGTGTGGATGCTGATGCACTTTTCCCATAAGAAATAATTCTTCCGTTCAAGGCAGCAGTATTGTAAACTACATCGCTTTGAGGTGTTTTAAAATTGGCAGAGCTAATGCTCGATAATCTGCTAAAGTAGTTCTGGGACACATTGGCTTGTACAATCAATTTCTTGTTTTTTGAAATCGTGGCCAATGGTGTTCCCGATGGCACATATTGTCCTTCGGTTACCAGTACGTTTTTAACAAAACCCGACATTGGAGCCAACACATTCTGACCTTTAGAACCATAATTCTTGGAAACCATAGTATAGGCAGTTTGAGCATTTTCAAATTGCAGTTTTACTTGTTGGTGGTCTTTTTCAGAAACAATTTTATCAGCTACCAATAATTTGGAACGCTCATAATCTGCTTTGGCTTTCAAATAAATAGCTTTAGCCTCTTTTACCGAAGCATCAATATTACTTTCAGTCATATCGCCGCCGCTAATGGTAAAAAGGGAACTTCCTGAATTTACAGCCGAACCCACAATAGTGTTTTTGCCTGAAAACACAACGACACCGCTTGCTTTTGCAGTTACAATCATTTCATCCCCAGGAGCAGAAAGAATTTGACCACTGGTTTTGATAACGTCATTAAAGGGTTGTTTTTTAACCGCTTGATTGGCAAATTCCACTTTCCAGGCTTGTTCTTTCAAATAAGAAATAGCGCCACTTTCTGCTTGTTCAGGTTGTTGCGCCAAAGCAGTTTTCATATCTGCATAAACCACCACATTTTCAATCGTGATTTTATCAGTAAAGTTTTTGGTTTTAATATCAAATACCAAAGTTCCTGTTCCTGCCGTTTTTGGGCTTAAAGCCAAACGAAATATACCAGGAGAACTTGGAGCATCCACAGCATTTTTGATACCTTGATCTCCAACAATCAAACTAACAGTAATTGTGGCATCAGTCAAAGCTTTAAAATTTTCACCCAAAACAGTAAAGTGGGCAGCAAACTTTGAAGTTTCACCGACTACCAAAGGTTTAAATTCAACAAACAATTCTGAATTTTCGGTATAGAGGGTATAAGCCAATGGTTCTAATGCCGAACCTTCTTTTACTTCCTCTTTTTTGTTGCAACTTGTAAATCCAATGCAGCATAGAGCAAGTAGCATTATTTTTTGCATTATTTTCATATAGTATAATTATTAATTTGATGCCTGTAATTTCAATAAATACTGGCAACAAAATAGATTAATGATTGTGTTTTTCTCCATTTTTGTGATCGTGACCCTGTGCTTCTTGCGGAGCTACACTATCTTTTCCAACGGTAAATTCTTCTTGGGCAACTGAATCAGTTTCGTGATTTGAATGTTCTTCACCGTCTGCGTGTTGATGAGTTCCATCTGTTTGGTCTTGTCCTTGCGCTTCGGTTTTCTTACCGTTACAAGCTGTAAATAATATCCCTGCAACCGCCATTGAAAGCAATAATTTTTTCATTGATTTTGTTTTAAGAAAGTAGTATATATGAAAATAACTTACCGCCCAAAAAAGGCAATAAGTGTCCTGTAATTCAAAGATTGAATAGTTTAGATAAAAAGTGTGGGCGGACCACGAAATTGCAAAGAAAGTAAATGAGGAGAAATAAAAATTAGCGGTTCTTTGTTCCGAACTAATTCTTTTTTAGTATAAAATCCTGTAGAATTTAAATAAGACAAACGGCTGTTTAAAACAACTATCTGATTGGGAACTTCTTTGACAATACTAACCACATCTTCTATATGACTATTTGAAAAAGTGTCTGAAGTATGATTAAAATGGGAGAATAATAAAGGCAAACTATTTTCATCCGATTGTTCCTCGTGATGGTGATGCTGTTTCCCGTTATGATAATGTTCTATAATATGGGTATGCGGAAACAAACTGTGCCCAAACTGAAGGATACAGGCCGTGTAAAGAAAATAAATATAGAGTTGCTTCTTTATCATCTTTGCAAAAGTAAGTATTTTTTTTTTAAAGAAAAATCACATTTAAATTCAGAGTATTCTATCATTACCTCATTCAGCTGCACAAAACTTTCATTTAGTCCAAGTATTCCTAAACTCAAGTCTTTGTTTGCTTCATTTCGCTAATTTCTATAAAAATAGAATACTCTTGCAATAATAGTATTTCATCCTAAAGCATTAACCCGCAAATTAATGAAGTATTATGTATTGGCAATTAAATAAAATACGTACTTTTGCAGCTGTGAAAATTCTAAACTTCATATTGTCGATTCTTTTTCTGCTACTTTCCTTTATGCCTTGTGCAGATATGGAGCAGGATGTGTCGTGTAACAAAGTGACAATTAGCAATGAATCCAATCACACTCACAACAAGGATGCCTGTACTCCTTTGTGCATCTGCAACTGTTGCGGCTGTCAAGGTTTCGCTTACAATACTATTTACCCTTATAATTTATTTGCTGTCAAAATCATAATTGACAAAAAAGTGCCGGAATACAAATCAATTCTTACTTCCAATTTCTTCGGAAGTATCTGGCAGCCGCCTCAAATTAATGCTTAATTTTTTTGATTAATGTTTGTTAAATAAATAGCGATTAATGACCTGTGCATTAATCACGCTGTTGTTTTCCATTAATCACTTTACCGTATTTGACAAATTCAAATAACGGGAGTAATAAATTAAGTATTAAAAAGTAATCCTATAAATAGTGTTAGACAAAATCATTCATTTTAGTATAAATAATAAATTCATCATTGGTTTGATGACTTTATTTCTCATCATTTGGGGAGTTTGGAGTGCATCCAAATTACCCATCGATGCCGTACCAGACATAACAAACAATCAAGTACAAATCATTACGCTATGTCCAACCTTGGCTGGGCAGGAAGTAGAACAATTAGTCACTTTTCCAATAGAACAAAGCATAGCAAATCTTCCCGATTTAGAAGAAACCCGTAGCATTTCTCGCTTTGGTTTATCGGTAATCACAGTCGTTTTCGATGATGATGTCAATATTTATTTTGCACGCCAATTAATTAGTGAACGACTAAAAGAAGCTACCGATCAAATCCCTAAAGGCATTGGAACACCAGAATTAGGCCCTGTAAGCACAGGTCTTGGCGAAGTCTATCAATATATTTTACATCCAAAAAAAGGAAGTGAAAATAAGTATTCCGCAATGGATTTGCGTTCTATGCAAGATTGGATAGTAGCAAGACAACTCAACGGAACACCCGGAATTGCCGAAATAAATAGTTTTGGTGGAAAATTAAAACAATATGAGGTTGGTGTTAATCCCAACCGCTTAAAAGCAATGGGAGTTACCATTCCCGACATTTTCAATGCTCTGGAAAAAAACAATCAAAATACGGGTGGAGCATACATTGACAAAAAACCAAGTGCTTACTTTATCCGTGGAGTTGGATTAGTCACTTCCTTGGAAGACGTAAAAAATATTGTTGTAAAAAGCAGTCCAAACAGCGTGCCTATTTTTATAAAAGATGTTGCCGATGTAAAGTTTGGTAGTGCCGTACGTTATGGAGCAATGACTTACAACGGAAAAGTAGATGCAGTTGGTGGTATTGTATTGATGCTAAAAGGGGCAAATAGTAATGAGGTGGTTCAAAGGGTTAAAGAAAAAATGCTTATCATACAAAAATCTTTGCCTGATGATGTAGTTGTAGAGCCATTTATTGACAGAAGTACATTTGTAAAACGTGCTATTTCTACTGTTGAAAAGAACTTGGTTGAAGGAGCTTTAATCGTCATTTTTGTGTTGGTTTTGTTCCTCGGAAACCTTCGTGCAGGACTTATTGTCGCTTCTGCAATACCTCTTTCAATGCTTTTTGCCTTGGCATTAATGAGAATATTTGGAGTGAGCGCAAACCTAATGAGCCTCGGTGCAATAGATTTTGGATTGATTGTGGATGGTGCCGTAATTATCGTCGAAGCTTCATTGTATTTTCTGGAACACAATAAAAGCAAAAAAAGGCTCACCCAACTTGAAATGGATCTGGCGGTTGAAAACAGTGCCAAGAAAATGATGAGCAGTGCTGCCTTTGGACAAATCATCATTATGATTGTGTACTTCCCAATTTTATCATTGGTAGGAATCGAAGGAAAAATGTTTGGCCCAATGGCAAAAACAGTTTCGTTTGCAATTATAGGAGCTATGATTCTTTCATTAACCTATATTCCTATGATGAGTGCCTTGTTTTTACCGAAACACATCAGTCACAAGAAAACATTTTCGGATAAAATGATGGATTTCTTGTACGGCAAATACGAACCTCTTTTAGAAAAAGTAATTGCCATAAAATACAAAGTCGTAGGTCTTACTGTTGCTTTATTGTTGATTACCGTTTTTATTTTTACCAAAATGGGTGGAGAGTTTATCCCCAATTTAGCCGAAGGAGATTATGCCTTTGAATTTAAAATGCCGCTCGAAACTTCATTATCCCAAAGTATCGAAACTTCGATGCAAGGCGCAAGAATTGCCAAACAATTTGAGGAAGTAAAAATGGTGGTTGGAAAAACGGGTGCAGGTGAAGTGCCTACTGACCCAATGCCTCCCGGAGCCACAGATATGATGATTATCCTGAAACCACAAGACGAATGGAAATCAGGCAGAACGTATGACGAACTGGGCGATGCATTAGAAGAAAAATTAAGTGTGATTCCAGGAGTTTTTGTAGAAAAAAGCCAACCCATTCAAATGCGTTTTAATGAACTAATGACGGGTATTAAACAAGATGTGGCCATAAAAATATTTGGCGAAAACCTGGACAGTCTTTCCGTCTATGCAAAAAAAGTCGAAAGTGTAATCCTAAACGTAAAAGGAGTTTCATCGCCTCAAGTGGAACAAGTGGACGGATTGCCACAAATTAATATTGAATACGACCGTTTGCGTATAGCCAATTATGGTTTAAACGTTGAAGACATCAACAGTATCGTAAGTACTGCTTTTGCAGGAAAAGCAGCAGGTGTGGTTTATGAAAACGAACGGAAATTTGATTTAGTAGTGCGATTGGACAGTACATCAAGAAGAAGTATCGACGATGTAAATAATTTATTGATACCAACACCTACGGGCAATCAAATTCCACTATCACAAGTGGCAAAAGTGGCTTTTAAATTGGGTCCCGCACAAATCAGTAGAGAGGCTGGTAAACGTAGAATTGTTATTGGTTTCAATATAGAAGATAGAGACGTACAAAGTGTGGTAAAAGAAATTCAGGATAAATTGGCAACAAAAGTAAAATTGCCATCAGGGTATTTTTTTACTTATGGAGGTACATTTGAGAACTTGCAAAAAGCATCCAATCGTTTAATGATTGCTGTGCCAATTTCTTTACTACTAATATTTATGCTGTTGTATTTCACGTTCAATTCTATGAAACAAGCAGGATTAATTTTCACTGCAATTCCTATGAGTGCCATTGGTGGTGTATTTGCACTACTGCTTCGTGGAATGCCTTTCAGTATTTCGGCAGGGATTGGTTTTATTGCTTTGTTTGGTGTAGCCGTATTAAACGGAATTGTATTGATCGGCACATTCAACCAGCTCGAAAAAGAAGGTTGGGATGATGTCATAAAACGGGTAATTCAAGGAACAAAAATTAGATTACGACCTGTATTAATGACGGCTGCCGTTGCTTCATTAGGATTTTTGCCAATGGCATTGTCACACAGTGCGGGTGCCGAAGTACAAAAACCATTGGCTACCGTAGTAATTGGCGGATTAATCTCTGCAACATTCTTGACCTTGTTTGTATTGCCATTGCTCTACATCATATTCAATACAAAAATGAATTTAAAAAGAAAACCAAGAGTGAAATCAATTACAACTATTTTAGTTATTGGATTATTATTTTCATTCAATAATGGTCAAGCACAATCCCGTAAAAGTATTGATGAAGTTTTGAACTTGGGCTTAAAAGACAATTTGCAATACAACATCAATCAATCGCAAATCGCAAAAAACCGGTTCCTGATAAAAGGAAACAAGGAATTTCCCAAAACAGGAATCTTTGTAGAAAATGAAGATTTGCGACCTACTGACAAAACGGGTATTTTAAAAATTGGGTTACAACAAAGTTTCTATTTGCCGCAAGTAAACCAAGCCAAGAAAAATTACTATCGGGAACAAACTAAATATTTCGAATACAACAAGGAAGTAATCAATACAGAGCTGAAAAAAAATATCCGTTCGGTATATTATCAATTATGGTATTTACAGGACAAGACGGCTTTGTACCAACGATTAGACAGTATTTATGTTGGCTTGTTAAAAACTACAATTCTAAAAGTAAAAACAGGAGAAAGTGCCGGTATCGAAAAAATTTCGGCTAATGTAAAACTGAAAGAAATTCAAACCAACATCATACAGCTTCAAAAAGAAATGCTGGTGCAACAACAAGCATTAATGCAATTGCTCAATAGTTCTGAAGTCATTCTACCGCTTTCCGAGCCTTTAGTAAAATTGGAATATGGGTTGCAAAACACAACAGAAAATCACCCTAACCTTCTTTTATTGCAACAAAATGTTGAAATTGCCAATAGTGAAATTGCCATCCAAAAAAGCAATCGCTTACCAGAATTTACAGGTAGGGTTTTTTCGCAGAAATTATATGGCGTTAAAGACCCCTATAGCGGTTTTTCAATAGCGACTTCATTCCCTGTTTTCGGAACTGGAGCCAACAGCAATAAAATAAAAGCGGCCAAAACCGAAAAAGAAACGCAAGAAAAACAATTGCAATACCAAACGCAAATACTGAAATCTTCTTTGACACAACGTCAAACCGAAGTCGAAAAAAGTGTGTCGGGTTTACAATTTTATGAAACTTCGGGTTTGCAACAGGCAGACGAAATCATAAAAGCCGCTAATCAATCCTATCGTGCCGGAGAAATTAGTTACGCCGATTTTTCATTGTATTTGAGCCAAGCTATCGAAATACGGAAAAATTATTTAGACAATCTAAATACCTACAATCAGTCCATTATTGAATACAATTATTTCACAAACAAATAAATCCTAAAAATGAAATCTTTAAAAATAAAATATAAAAATTACCTTTTACTTGTTGCTTCTTCCCTCTTGCTAATTTCTTGTGGAAGCAAAGAAGCCAAACCAGAAGAAGCTGAAAAAAAATCACCTACAGAAGAAGCTGTTAGTTTAATCGCTTCACTCACAGCCGAACAAATAAAAACGGTGGATATTCAATACGGAACAATCGAGCAAAAACAATTAACAGCCACACTCAAAGCCAATGGTGCCTTGAGAGTTCCTAATAACAACAAAGCCAATGCCACTTCAATGTATGGCGGCGTGGTCAAAAGTATTAACGTTCAGCTAGGCGATTTTGTTAAAAAAGGCCAAGTAATTGCTACAATCGCCAATCCACAATTCATACAATTGCAAGAAGAGTATTTAAGTGCTTCCAGTAAAATAATCTTTGCCGAACAAGAATTAGCAAGACAAAAAGAACTCAATGCAGGAAATGCAGGAGCATTAAAAAACTATCAAAATGCCGATGCAGAACTAAAAGCAATGCGAACTCGCAGAGCCTCTTTACAACAACAAATCCAGCTGATGGGTATCAATCCAAGTAGTTTGAACAATAGCAATTTGCGCTCTGCATTGTCGGTTACAAGTCCTATAAACGGCACTGTCAGTAATGTCTTTTCGAAAATTGGCAGCTATGTGGATGTCTCTTCTCCAGTAGCCGAAATCGTGGATAACTCACAATTGCATTTGGATTTGAATATTTTCGAAAAAGATTTACCAATGCTAAAAGTGGGACAAATTATACATTTTAGAATTACCAATAATTTGGGTGAAGATTACAATGCTAAAGTGTATTCAATAGGTGCTGCCTTTGAGAATGACAGTAAGAGTATTCCTGTACACGCCACCGTTCAAGGTAATAAATCCGGTTTAATAGACGGAATGAATATAACTGCGATTGTAAGTTTAAATAATGTTACTACCGATGCTGTCCCTACTGATGCCATTGTAAGTGCAGATGGCAAAGAATATATTTTTGTGGTAACCGATAAAAGAGTCGAAGAAACAGAAGTAGAAAACGATAAATCCGAAAAAACAAAAACCCAAGTGACTACAACAAATTTTGAAAAAATAGAAGTCGCAATTGGCGTCTCTAATATGGGTTATACAGCTATAACATTGGTAAAAGACATTCCTGCAAATGCAAAAATTGTGACAAAAGGGGCATTCTTTGTAAATGCAAAATTGACAAACAAAGGGGAAGAATAAACAGTAATACTCATTGGATGCAATTATTAAAAACAGTAATTCACTTTTTTTTAAATAATTGCTCCAATGGGTTAATTAATCTAAAATTGTAGAAAACCAAAATCATTTAATATAATAGATTTATGGATATAAATGCCGAATTAATTATTGTTTTTAAACTGATTGTATCCTTTTTATTAGGAGCATTTATTGGTTTAGATAGAGAAAGACACGGTAGTGATGCTGGTATAAGAACCTATGCCGCAGTTTGTATTGGCTCAACCTTATTTACCGCTATTACTGCACATTTAGTTAATAATTCTGCGGATACTTCAAGAGTAATTGCAAATATTGTAACAGGTGTTGGTTTTCTAGGTGCAGGTATTATTTATCGCAACTCTAGTACAGGAACATCACACGGATTAACAACTGCAGCTACGGTTTGGTGTACTTCAGCTGTTGGTGTTGCCGTTGGATTAAATATGTTCATTATAGCTATAATAGGTGCTTGTGCGTTGTATTTTCTACTTTCATTACACCATCAAAAAAGGTATATAAAATGGAAGCAAAATATGATAAACAAGTATGGTAAAGGAGACTGCAACAATTAGTACTTAAAATAGTGAAATTAATTTAAAAGATAATAATTATGACTACATCAAACACAACTTCTACTGAATCAAAAGTTGCATCACCTATGGTAAAATCTAGTATTTATTAACATAAAAAAGAATTAGTCAACTTTGAATTTCAAAATATTTATAATTATGCTACAGCTTTTAGATTTTACAGGGGAAAATATCATAGCTACAAGGGCAAATGATTTATTAGGTATTAAAGATTATGAAAAAATTCATCCGTTTATCCATAATATTATTGATACCGGTAAAAAAGTTAGATGGTATTTTGAAATGGACGATGATTCTGGTTCAAATGGTTTTTGGGAAGATGGTATAATCGAAATCAATTATGGGAAAATGAATTTTACACATTCTGCGGATATCGAAAGAATTGCTATTGTAGGTGTTAAAAAATGGGAAAATAGTATGCGTTCAATTATGAAACCATTTACAAAAGCCAAGTTGATGTATTTCGATTTGCCCGACAGAGAAAAAGCAAAAGAATGGATTCTAAATCAACAAGTAGAGATTGAAACAAATTACATTGATATTAAATAAACATAAATACTTTACAAACGATAAATTGATTCGATGTATATCAAAATTAAATAATTATGAAATTAAAATCAACTTTAACTTGCCCCAACTGCGGATACAGAAAAGAAGAAATAATGCCAACCGATGCTTGTCAGTTCTTTTACGAATGTGAAAAGTGCAAAACAATACTCAAACCATTAGAGGGAGATTGTTGTGTTTATTGCAGCTACGGTTCGGTAAAATGTCCACCAATACAAAAAGGAGATAATTGTTGCTAATTAATATCAAAACAAAATGAAACACCAACACAAATACGATGAAAGTGGCAAACAGCTTTGCTGCACATTAGAGGAAAAAATAAATCGTAAAACCGACAAACAAACAGGGTGTTGCACAACCCTCAATGAGCCAGAACATTCTGACGATGACGGACACGACCATTCAGGCGGTGACCAAACCACGCTTCAAATGTTTCTACCGGCAATCATAAGTTTTACACTATTACTTGTCGCAATTGGTTTCGACAACTATTTTACACCAACTTGGTTTACAGATTGGGTTAGAACTGCGTGGTATATAATAGCCTATTTACCTGTTGGATTACCTGTGCTTAAAGAAGCATTTGAAAGCATCCGAAAAGGTGAAATATTTTCAGAGTTTTTATTAATGAGTATTGCTACCATTGGAGCTTTTGCAATTAGCGAATATCCAGAAGGTGTTGCTGTAATGCTGTTTTATGCAATTGGCGAAGTATTTCAAACATTAGCAGTTCAAAGAGCAAAATCAAACATTAAGGCACTATTAGACCAAAGGCCAGATACTGCAACTGTATTGGAAGGTAAAAATGCTGTTTCTAAAAAAGCATCCGAAATCACCATTGGAGAAATCATTCAATTAAAACCTGGAGAAAAACTGGCACTGGACGGAAAGTTAATTTCTGACACCGCTTCGTTCAACACTGCTGCCCTAACAGGAGAAAGTAAACCTGATACCAAACAAAAAGACGAAACCGTTCTTGCTGGAATGATAAACCTGAATACAGTTGTTTTGGTCGAAGTAACAACGGCTTATTCAGATAGTAAGCTCTCAAAAATCTTGGAAATGGTGCAGGAAGCAACCGCCAAAAAAGCACCAACCGAATTGTTCATCAGAAAATTTGCCAAAATATACACGCCAGCAGTAGTGTTTGCAGCTATTGCCATTTGTCTCATACCTATTGCTTTTGTCGATAATTATGTTTTCAGCGATTGGTTGTACAGAGCATTAATCTTTTTGGTTATTTCCTGTCCTTGTGCATTAGTAATCTCCATTCCGTTAGGATATTTTGGTGGAATTGGTGCAGCAAGTAAAAATGGAATTCTGGTCAAAGGATCTAATTTTCTGGATATAATGGCAACCATTCAAGTGGTCGTTATGGATAAAACAGGAACACTGACCAAAGGTGTTTTCAAAGTTCAAAAAGTCATAGCAGTGGATATTTCCGAAGCTGATTTAGTAAAATTTACGGCTGCATTAGAAACCAAATCGACTCACCCCGTTGGAACAGCTATTATTGAATATGCAAAAGGAACAGAGAAAAATGCAACCGTTACCGATGTCGAGGAAATTGCAGGACACGGATTAAAAGGGAAAGTGGACGGAAACGAAATCTTGGCTGGAAATGTAAAACTGATGAAGAAATTCAATATCAGTTATGATGCCGAAATCGACAATACACCTTTCACGATTATCGTTATTGCCATCAATCAAAAATATTCTGGCTATTTTCTAATTGCAGACGAAATAAAAGAAGATGCCAAACAAGCTATCGAAAGTTTACATAGAATAAATGTAAAAACAGTGATGCTTTCGGGAGACAAACAAGCCGTTGTTGATGCTGTTGCCAAAGAGTTAAATATCGATCAAGCCTATGGCGATTTATTGCCTGAAAATAAGGTAGAGAAAGTAGAAGAATTAAAATTTCAAAACCTTAAAATTGCTTTTGTGGGCGATGGAGTAAACGACGCTCCCGTGGTAGCCCTAGCCGATGCAGGAATTGCAATGGGTGGTTTAGGAAGTGATGCAACAATCGAAACAGCCGATATCGTAATTCAAAACGACCAGCCTGCAAAAATTTTCACGGCAATAAACATTGGTAAACAAACCAAGAAAATAGTGTGGCAAAATATTACATTGGCTTTTACAGTAAAAGCAATCGTATTAATTCTTGGTGCAGGAGGATTGGCCACAATGTGGGAAGCCGTTTTTGCCGATGTAGGTGTGGCATTGTTGGCAATTTTAAATGCGGTGCGTATTCAAAGAATGAAGCTTTAGAATTAGTTATTAAATTCAGAATGGATGTTTGTTGTAAATGGCAAACATCTTTTTTTTTAATAAGTCATTATCTTATTCAGCTGCACAAAATCCTCGTTTAGTCCAAGTATTCCTAAACTCACATCTTTGTTTGCTTCATTTCGCTAATTACTTTTCCAATAACAAGAATGTCTTTTTTCATTCAGTTGTAAAAAGGACGTTCTACATTCCAATTGCCACTCCTTTGCCAACGCTCCAAAAAAAATTACTGTCACGGTTTTTGAAACAAAAACACGTACACTGCGTGACTCGCGCCAGAAATTTTTTCCCCAAAGCTGTTTTACATAATTGAGTATTATAATTCATCGCAAAGCTTTTATATTGTTTTCGTTGGTTTTTGCGATGAAGTTATAATATCATTTATGTAAAACAGCCCCTCGGCCAACGCTCCGGTGGTTTGCTCCAGGGCAGCTTCTTGAGCGGCTCAAGAAATGTATTCCACCACTAAAATATCCGTAATGAGCCGCTCAAGAAGCTGCCCTTCGCAAACCACTGATATTCCTCCCGTAGAAACTATGTCCATAAATTGACGATTACTTTTCGCTTTAACGTTAAATGGTTTTTAGCAACTTGGTATTGAAATCGGAAGTCTTTGCATTGATTTTGTGAGTAGTAAAAATGGCTTTTAAGTGTAGTTGATTGGCCTAGGGTAAAAGCCATTTTTTCTACACACAAAATCAAAAGGCCAGCAAGAGTATTGTTTTTTTATTTGTCACAAAATAAGTAGTAATTGCTTTTCCGGAAAAGCAGTTGCCATTCGCTTAGAGAATCAAACCCTTCCTCCTTTTGTACTATCAACGCTAAATCAGGCACCAGCTTTTCCACAAAAGCAATCAGGAGCACCCGAGTCAACAAATAAAAAAACAATACACTTGCCTGCGCTACTGCCCCACCGCACTAGGAATTATTATGCATTGTTTTTGTGCGTGCAGACCATTACTTACAACGTTGGTTCCTGAATATTAAAATCCAAACAAAGTAATGGTCTGCACCCACAAAATCAAGTCCAAGAAAGAGTATGGGTTTTTAAAACAGAAAAATATTTGGAATGGTGGTTATCGTTTTTTCTGTTTTAAAAACCCATACCCTTTCCAAGGAAAATCATCCATCTTATCACATTTTTTGATTAGTCTTCAAATTAAAATTCTCTTGTCATAAGGAAAATAAAAAAATAAAAAAAAAGAAAGTAAAGGTAAGCTCCAGTTTCAAGAAAGTAAAGTTCAGGCCTCCGGTTTTTATAAAAAAATCTCCACCCAAGCCATTTCATAACAACTTCTGATTATTGATTCACGCCTCCGTTGCTAAGGACGATTGGGGTAGTATTTTTTTATAAAAAAACTTGACTTTCTTGAAACTTCCGCTTGGGAGATGACTTTCTTTTTTTTCCTTTTTTTTCTTTTAAAAAATTTTATGTGGCGGAGCATGGCGAAGCACATATCTTAAATCCGAAGCTATGACAAATTTCATCATCAAGACCCACCGAAAAGACACCATTTACACCAAACCCCATTTATTCATACTTAACAAGGGAATGAACAGCGGAAAGCCCCAAGACGAGCCATTTACAAACAGTTTTGTAATCATTTTTGCTGAAGAAAAGGATCGCGAGAACATCTTTCTAGTAGCATACAGCTTGTGGAAAACAAAATTTTGGTTCCCACACCTTTGCGGATCAGTTATACCCTTTTTGCACCTTACAGACTTCAAAAAACACTTCAATCCTCAATCCAGTTTGATGATGGTCGAGCACGAGCAGCACCTCAAAAATGTGGAAGCACTCAAACTGTTGGAGCAAAAAGAAAAACAACACAAAGAGGACATCAACCTCATAAATGACATCCGTAATGCCATTTTATACCGCTATTGCAAGAAATAATCATCAACTAAATTTATAAATATGGGACTATTTATCTTATACCAAACCGACAAATGGAAATCCAAGGTTTCAAGAGTATGCTTTGGAATTTTCGACAGCAGAGCCAAAGCAATCGAATCTGCAAAATGGAATGAACTTTACTCTTACAGCTCAGAAGTGTTAATCATAGAAATAACAATCAATGAATTCAAAGAAATTTAGGAATGAGAACAAATTTTAAAAGTCAGGGATACCTGCTTCTGACAACGGGCAATGATCGAATTATTGCAATAATTATTTGCAAACTTGGTTTGCGAAGTATCAAGAAAAAACTAATTCAAGCCATTTTGGATGATTTCGATGCAAACAAGACCATATTATTAACAGATATCACAATTATCGAAAATGGAGTGACGGCAATATTTAAAGCCCAAATCAATACTGATATTGGAAGCTTTGAAGAATACTTTAAACTAAAAAATCTGGTAGCATATTAACATTAAAAAAGCCCATTCCTTCCGGTTTGGGCTTTCATTTTGTCTAATCCAAAGGTCACCACAACTAGAATTAGACTATTTTTTGTGCTTCTTGATGAGGTATTTGAGCGTCATCGATACAATAAAACTGACAATCGCTCCAACAGAAGCCAATACAACAGTTTTTAAAACATCATCCGAATGCAAATTCGGCAAAACACTCAAAAATGTACCTCCGGCTGTACCCATAAGGATATGGTTACCGGTCGTCATCTTTGACTTTAGGAAAAATCACTTCCCCTGTAGTCAATTGGCTTACAGCGGACACCACACTACCGGCAACAGCCAAATACCCCCCTACAGTTGTCACCACGACGGGCAACGCTATTGGCGCGGCGAGAATCGTTCCGCCAACGGCAGCCAATGCCAACCCAATATTTCGAAGCACTTTAAAAAATTTCGGAGTGGGAGCTTTCGCTCGTTTAATTAGATTCATATTTTCTCTTTTTTTCTGTTATCCCTCTAAAGTCAGGAATCCAGATTGAACAATCAATTCAACTTTTTCTTTACGGTCCAAAGCTTTATAAACCAGATCCTTTAATTTGGTAAAAGCTTTTCTCGACATCAGACCTAAACCAGGTCCGGAAAGTTTTGTTACTGGAGCAATACAGCCTTTCAATTCTTGTATGGCATTATTGGCTGGATGAAACAAAATTAAGCTTCTATGAGCTACATTTTCAACTTCTAAATGCCATTTATACTTGTTGCTGTACCGCTTTTTTATAAAATATTTCCCCTCCGGAATGCAGGAAACCTTCGTTTCGTTTTTCTTCCAAGGCAATTCAATCGTGTTGCAGATGAATTTGCCCTCGCATTCGAGTTTACCATTGGTTCCATTAGGGAAATAAGTTCTTGACAGCCACAAAACCATCCTACAATCCGCTCACCTGAACCAATGCCAATGGGTTGTAAGCACCATTTTTCAATGGGTACATCTGTCCATTTACCTCTTGGTAAAATTCCACTCCCAAAGCCAAAAACAAGGGTTTGATACTCGCAGGAGTAACCATGTTGGTTTGACTAATGGCCACCGTTGGTAAAGCGTCCCATGGTAAAATCGCAGTTTCAGAATGGGCTTCCACAAACGTTTCTGCCTCAAAATCAATTTCGGCACCGGCCGAAATGATTTTAAAGTGGGTTGTTCCACTCGGTGCTGCAATCATGTTAGCCGGAACAAACGGATCCAAATCAACGGTGATTTCTCCGGTAACACGGTCAATTGCTCCCACATATGGGGCAAATAAGCTAGTGCCTAGTTTCCCCCTGATGTTGAATTCAAAACCGGCAAGCAATTCTGCCTCACCGTCAATCACGTTTCGCAACCCTCTTACGCTGGTCACGTCCGCCTGGATCACTTTTACCATAGATTGGGTCAATCGACTCACCATTCTGCCATCAGCGGTATTGATGAGCAAGGCTCTCAATGCCGTTCTCAAAATCTTGCCTGCATTACCTGCTCTACCAAACTCGGAACCGTTTTCACGCGTTCTCTGGAACGCAGGATCATTCTTGATTCTGCTGGCGTCGATACCCCCTTTTTCACGAGCCAAATGCCCGTCCTGGGTTTTGTAAAAAGTAATATCTCCGATAGTACCTTTCAATTTAATTATGCCTTTTTGCCTTGCCATAATTTCTAAAATTTAAATTATTAAATCATTTTTTTCCCTTTCATTCCGAATACTCGTTGCAACTAAATCTTGAATGATTTCAAACAAAGTTTCAACCTTTAACTCCACATCACCAAAAGTGAATGTCAATAATGGTATTAAATGGACTAAAATTGCCTATTTTAGTCACTTATTGATACAGTAGTTTGTATAACTTTGCAAAAAGAATTAGGACGGCTCAAAAAGCAGTTGTATAGTAAGTTTAGGATAAAAAAATATATTTGTATAGCTATTCTAGGATTTATTTAATAATCTGTATAGCTATTATAGGACAAAACAAGGTGTCTTTTGATGGCAAGTTGATGTTACTCAAAGGCATACCAAAGGCATAGATAGTGTATTAAAACTAGATAAATGTGGTAGGAAGTAACACAAGGGTATGTATTTATCCAAAAGATGTGCAACGTATTACAGGTAAAACATACAGACAAGCAAGATTGTATTTGAATAAGGTAAAAGAAAACCTCAACAAGGAGCCTCATCAATTAGTTTCCATTGAGGAATTTTGCAGCTTTTCAGGACTACAAATTGAACACGTTTTACGTTGTATAATTGGATAGATTTTGATGCTTCAATGAAGCTCTAAAGTAGTTTTATAACCATTGAAAACTAGTTCAATAAGTAGTTCAAAAATTGGTATAAACTGTTGGATTATGACAAATTTATGATTAAATTTACGTCATAAGATTTAATACGATTTAGTCTGTTTTTGGAGGGTGCAATTTCGGTTACCTTAATAATGAATCACTCCATAACCATTGAAAATAGGCGGATTTATGCTTGAGTTCGATTCTCGGCGACTCCACTAATCTATTGTCAAATAGGACTAAATGCCCGTAAATCTTAGGATTTACGGGCATTTTTGTTTTTCAATACTTTCAAAAATCATCATTAAATCATAATGTCGAGGGTGCAAATTCGGTTACCTAAAAAACCACAAAAATAGGTAACCGAATTTCGGGGAAACACCTGTAAAATAAGGAGTTCAGAATATGAACATCTTGACAATAGAATATTAAAAGTCTAATTTAATAACTTCAAAAGTCACCACATTATGAAAAACAGAATTTCAATACTTTTTTATACAAAAAGTGCCAAAGCTTCAAAAAACGGTTTACTACCAATCTATTTAAGAATTACTGTCGATGGGGTTCGTGTAGAAGTGAGTACATCAAAATATGTCGAAAAATCAAGATGGTCTGTCCAAGGAGGCAAAATGAAAGGCAGTTCGGAAGAGGCCAGAACAATTAATGGTTACCTTGATGTTTTAAAAAACAAAGTCTATGAAACTGAAAAATCTATGATTAACAACAATCAGGAAATATTCGCCAATAGTTTCAAAAACAAGTTTTTGGGCGTGGAAGAAAAAAAGAGGATGCTGATTCCAATTTTTCAAGAACACAACAAACGAATGGAGGCTCTGATTGACAAAGAATATGCACTAAATACACACAAACGCTATGAAACTTCACTGAATCATATTCAAGACTTTATTAAACATAATTATTCATTAAACGATATACCAATTAAAGATGTCAATTTGGCTTTCGTCAATGATTTCGACTTTTATCTCCGAAGTGTAAGAAACTGTAACAACAACTCTACAATAAAATATGTTAGAAATTTCGGTAAGATAATAAAGTCCTGTTATGCCAATGAATGGATTGAAAGAGACCCTTTTCTCAGTTACAAAGGCAAGGTTAAAGAAGTCGAAAGAGAATTTCTTTCAAAAGAAGAAATCAGCACCATTTATCTAAAAGAATTTTCTAATGTCCGGCTAAACCAAGTTAAGGATGCTTTCATTTTTTGTTGCTTTACCGGCTTGGCTTATATTGATGTCTTTCAACTCAAGCAATCAAATGTAGAAATTGGCATTGATGGCCAGAGATGGATATTCACCCACCGCCAGAAAACAGATTCTCCTTCGAGAATTCCGCTATTGCAAATCCCGGAAGAAATAATCCAAAAATATCTTAACCATCCACAATGTGTAAATGTAGACAGACTACTACCTGTTTTAAGCAATCAAAAAATGAATAGCTACCTAAAGGAAATAGCAGATGTTTGCGGCATTAACAAAGAATTAACCTTCCACATTGCCAGACATACTTTTGCAACAACTGTAACCCTCACAAACGGCGTTCCAATCGAAAGCGTAAGCAAAATGTTGGGACATAAAAGCATAAGAACTACACAACATTATGCCAAAATTCTTGATAAAAAAGTAAGTGATGATATGGAATTATTAAAATCTAAATTAGGTAATTTTAAACTGAATAGCGATATCTCGAATGGAACTGATTCTTAAGGTATAATTCATGATTGACGTGCGTCTAGAAATGCACAATAAAAGATGCAAAGGCATCTTTTATTCCCTCTGTCGCTTTCTCCAACTACCACTTTATTAATTTCTTCTAAACTAATAAATCGTCCCTTTATGCCATAATAATGTAAATCAAAATTACTTCTATATCAGGTACCATTCCATCACTATATACAAAAAGCATCAAAAAATAATTTCGTGGTGTAAAATTAAAAATCGATTCACTATTCACAAAAAAACACCTATTCAATTCCCGAATTGAACACTACACTTTTAGCAAATAAAATTTACATTACATAGTTTTGTTTGTCTTTTCAAGCACTTGTCTTGATACTCCGCATCCAATTCCTCACTATATAACCTAATGGAAAATCAAAAAACACCACAGCGCATAAAGGCGATTTACCAAATGCTTTTTGAAATGGCAACGGGTAACCTCTCCTTTAGAATTATCATAACTGATCAAAATGATGAAGTCAACAAACTGTCTGAAATGCTTAATAAGCTTGCCGAAGAATTGCATAATGTACTACTCCAATCAGGTTATGTGAACCCACACTATAGTTATCAAAACTTGGTACAAACAACATTTATCTTGGATGATAATTTTATAATCAGCAATTTTAATGCAGATGTTCCAGAAGCACTTTATTATAAATCCCAAGAATTATTTATGGCAGACTTTGGAAAATTTATTGCGCCACAGTCCTTCAGTCTTTGGAATGAAAAAAAAACGGAGGCTTCATTGGATGACAATTACTATAGCACTGTTCCCCTTGTTTTTATTACGGGTAATAATAAATTACTCCGTTCTTTTTGCACCATTTCAAGATTGTGCTATAGTGATAAAATAGTAATAAGCTCTATTACTACCCTATTACAAGAATTGTTGTCGGACGCGTCGCATTCCATAAAAATAGCCACAGAAAAGCATCCCGAAATTATAGTTATGCAAAATCTTTATGACTACATCTTAAATCATTTGGATGAGCCACTCCCACCCCTTAAAGAATTATCTGTGCTGTTTGATACCAATGAATACAAATTGAAACAGGGATTCCGAGAATTTTTCAAAACCAGCATTTATAATTTTTACCATGAAGAAAGATTAAAAAGAGCCCATTTGATGATCCAGCAGACAAAGATACCGCTCAAGGAAATTGCCATAATGAATGGTTTTAATACCTACCTCAACTTTTATAAAGCTTTCAAAAAAAGATACCTATATGTACCGAGTGAAGTAGAACGCGGGTCTTATGAATCTATTTAATTTTCAAACTGCTTCCCATCTGTTTTGGATAACGAAAGTTCTGATTTGCATAATGTTATAGGTTTTTTATTTACAATTTTACAGTATCAAACTGACATAACATGAACTCAACAAATTTAAAAGGTAATATCATTCTAGTAATTTGCTATTTGTATGCATTTCTTTTTACCTATGCTGCAGTTAGTAAAATTCTGGATTACCATGATTTTAAAATTAAACTTGGTCAATCTCCATTACTGAGCGCCTTTGCGGAATATGTTGCTTTTGGTGTTCCGGTTTTTGAGTTGATAATCGTTTTAATGTTACTTTTTCCCCGATGGAGAACCACCGGCTTATATGCATCATATTGTCTGATGATTGCCTTTACCGCATACATCTTTATTATTCTAAATTATAGTTCCTACGTTCCTTGCTCATGCGGTGGTATTCTACAAGACTTGGGCTGGACTGAACATCTGGTATTTAACTTGTTTTTCGTTTTCCTTGCCCTTATTGCCCTGATATTAAGCAAGACCAGTGCTAGTGATTGGCTTAGTGCAATGCGGCCATTGCCTTTTTCACTTACTATCTTGGGCGGCGTACTTATTATTTCACTATCCGTTATTATTCTCTTCCTTGCTTCAGAAGATATTATTCACAAACGAAACAACTTTGTACGCCGTTTTCCATCGTATGCTGAACCCGCATACAATAAAATTGATCTCGAAATCAATTCATATTATTTTGCTGGTATCAATGGCAAAACAATATACCTAGGAAACGTTACTGCACCAGCCTATGTCACTTTGATTGACACTTCCTTTAAAAATAAAAGCCGTTCATGGATAGAGCCCGACCAGCCCGACTTGTCATTTCATGATATAAAACTAAGCGTCATACCTCCTTATTTTTTTATCACTGATGGTACGGTACCAGCTATTTTCAAAGGAAAAACTGACGATTGGAAGGCCACTAGGCAGAGTGGACAGCTACCATATTTCACAATAGCTGAATCTATGGACTCATTAAATATTGCCTTAAGGTTGACAAGCCTCACAAAAAAACAGAATACGATTGCAACATATAATCTTATGGAGAAACGGCTTTTAAAACATAATACTACACTTTTAAAAACGCAAGGGAGCGGTGTATTCGATACAGACGGCATGCTACATTACAATGCCCTTTCTAACCAACTTCACTATATCTTTTATTACAGGAACCAATTCATCTCCACTAACCAAAATATACAATTGATAGCGGAAGGAAAAACCATTGATACTGTGGAAACCGCCAGTATAACAGTATCTTCAATGTCCACGGGTGATAAACAAATATCAAAACCCCCGCTGATCGTTAACAAAGCAACGGCGGTTTACAAAAACCTACTCTTTATAAAGTCGGACCGTATCGGAAGGTTCGAGGACAAGACCATGCTCGAAGATGCTTCGATTGTAGATGTTTATGACCTTTCAGACAACACTTATGTCGGCAGTATGTATATCTACCATATTGATGGAAACAAAATGCGAAGTTTTAAAGTAATTGATGATAAACTATATGCGCTTTCCGGAAAGTACCTATCAGTCAACAAAGTGCCAAACAAGATTACCAATGAATATAACAATGCAAATAAATGATTCAATAAAATACCCGGCCGGTATCAGGGGATGGCTGAAAACCTGTGAATAGAGTAAGCCGCAACCATAAATTTAAGTATTATGAAAAAATTAATTGTACCAATGCTGGTAATTGTAGCCGCAGCTACAAGTGCTTTTAAAACACAAACGGCACCAGCGAGCTCGATTGTTAGTGGTTTTATCCGTAACAATGCAGAGGGAACCGATTGCTCTGAGAGCGATGAATGTGAGGTAAACAACACTGGAACACTTTGCCGTGTTGGACAGGATCCCGCAGGAGCACAATTGAGAATCCTCAATGACAATGGTGAATGTCTTAAACTAGGCTACAAACCAATGTAGGATTAAAAAAGCAATGCAGCCCAAAGGCTGCATTGTCATTTAATTTATACCAATCCATGCAGGTTTAGAAACCCCTTTCAGGTAATAATCCAACCAATCTCCCATCTTCCGTGTCAGGTCAGCCATATTATCCTTAGTCTGCATTTCATGCCCTTCGCCAGGATAGACAAGCATCACATGCGTTTTCCCAAGGCGGCGCAACGCCATAAAAAATTCCATACTTTGAGTAGGTGCTACCTGTGAGTCCTCTTGCCCGGTCCAAGATAGTAAAGGCGTGTTGACATTTTTCGCGAACATTACTGGCGAATTCTTGAGATAGATATCCATATTTTCAAATGGAGACGCCATCATCCTTGCCTGTCCTGATTCAATTATAAAGAAATTCGGTATTTCCAGATTTTTTGAAACGGAAAGATGTGAGCTAAGAAAATTTGACGTAGCCGCTCCTGCTATTGCGCAGGCAAACATCTTGCTTTGGGTAATGATAAAGTTCGTTTGAAATCCTCCAAAGGAATGGCCTATTAGTCCGACTGTTTTTTCGTCGACAATTGATTTTGTTAAAATCGCTTTTACGGCAGACTCCACACAATCCAAAGCTGAATACCCCACATTTCCAATTTCATAGGTAGTATCAGTAAGAAGTACAAAATATCCTTTTGATGTAAGGTTGGCTACATTGAAACCATCCCTATTCAACAATCCAGGACTACGGTAATGATGTAGCTGATTGGACTGTTTTTCATATACATTCACAACCATCGGATATTTGTAACCCCTATCGTATCCTGCAGGATAATACAACAACCCTTTAAGGGGCTCACCTTTGCTGTTTTTATAATGCACTACCTCTACTTTTGTCTCGGCAAACTTTTCGTGATGGGTATTGCTCTTTACAACAACATTTGGCTTACCGCCAATGATTCCTGCTACAATCTGACGCGGACTGGCCACATCTTCCTCTACCCACGCAAAAATGCCGCTTTCAGATTTCATAATGCCGCTTATTCTTTTATTCCCATAGCAAATTTTTGTCAGACCTTTTTTTGCACGCCACAGATAAAATCCTGTATAATAATTGTCTCTCGACATTGCACTGAGAAGCAACTCGTCCTTAAAGTTAAATTCCCCACTGGTAATCACCCGGCTATCGTTTTGCCGTCTTTGCAATTTAGACTGTTGCAAAATCCTAAACCTGATGCCCTGCTCCCTCCCATTGGTCAGGCGCGTTGGATTCGTGCCGTCGGGCATTACTTTCCAGATATCAAACTCATCATAAATCAGCATACTTTTATCTTCAACTTCCCAACCGGGGGTGCCGTAGCCAGTCTCGTCCTTTTCTGTATCACTCTCAACGCTAAGCGGATAATTTAGGCTTTTGCTTACCATCGTATGGCTGCCTTTGGAAATATCGTAAACATACCATTGCCCCTCACTGAAATAGCTGACGTACTTCCCCGCTGGGGATGCAAGAAGGTTATGAGGTCCCCCGATATGTTTTTTAAGCATCAATTTACTTTCGCCCGTGGCAAGATCCATAATATATACGTCTTTATCAGGTTCCGATTTATTCTGTGGTTCATAATCCTGTGGATTAAATTTGAGCGCAAAGCTTTCATCCCCAGCTGATGCGCCAAATGGTTTATCAATATCCGTAATTTGCAAAAAACGGCCTGACTCCGGTTCCCACATGGCCTGCTTCGGGCTTTGGATCCAACGCTCGGTTTCTATGACTCCGGGATAAATGTATTTCTCCTGCGCATTCCACACTTGAACATCTTTCGGCTTACGAACTACATTAAGTTCTTTATACTGCCTAATCTTGAAAAACACCCTTTTGCCGTTATCCGAAAACTTCATTGGCATAGATGCATAGATATTCATGTTTTTTGGAAAAATGGTTTCAGTGTTGGAAAACGTTTTTATAGTACCATCAATAAGATGGTAATAATAGAGCTTTGAATACTGAAAACCAGACTCTACCCATGCTACAGATCTCGAATCCTTCGACCAGGTAAGAGTACTGAAAGAGGTCCCTTTATCGGTCTGGGCAATCATTTTTGTACGCATTAAAGTTGTCAGTTCTATTAGTACTACATTTTGGCCTGCATCATGCTGTATTGTAGCGGCAACAACATTTTTATCAAGACTGACTGTAAATCCCGTAGCATTCAATTGAGAATAAAGCAATACGCTTTGCCGATTGTAGATCGACAGTGTACCATTTTTGCTTAACGAAATGATGAATTGTTTGGAAATTTCAAAACTCGTAATATTATTCAATAACTTCTCCCCTCCGCTTTTTAAATCTACAATATGCAAAATAGCATCTGGAGTTATGCACAGGTAACGGCCGTCGCTTGTAAAAACACCTTTCTGACCCTGGACGAAATGATATGTTTTTTTGTTCTTTATGTTCCTAGTGAAAAGCGTATCGGTATCGTGATAAGAGTTGCGGTAGCTTAGCCACTGGCCGTCATCTGAAATTGCCTCAGCTTGCAGATAACTCCACAGCTTATAATCCACTTCGGTTACTTTTCTTTTTTGTACTACCTGCCCCAAAGCGGAGCAGGAGACTAATACAAAAAAAAGTAACAAAAAATCGGGCAGTCCTCTACTGCCTAAAAGGCATTTGTTAGTATTGTAATATAATGTACACATTAATATCCGGGATTTTGGGGTGCAACATTCGGGTTTAGGTTCAGTTCAGACTGTGGTAAAGGCAGTAACTGATCAGTATTTTGCCAGTCAGCTTTAGTGCCTTGGAGTGCATCATCAAGTTTTCCATACCGTTTTAAATCTAAAAAGCGGTGCCCAAACTCCGTAAAGAATTCTACGCGTCTTTCCCGCAATATGGCCTGTAGTATTTCATCCTTTGAGGCAGCAGTCGTATTTTCAAGCCCTGAGGTATTCCGTATCACATTCAGGTCTTCCTTGGCACCAATAAGCTCTCCCTGCTGCGCCCGTGCTTCAGCACGTATCAGATACATTTCAGCAAGACGAAGCACGATTGAAAATTCTGTCTGTGGTGTGGCACTGCCTGTTTTTTTGTATTTGTAGGCATGATAGTAAGTCTTGCCCCCTCCCGTTCTTGACCGCGTCCATTTTGCTTTACGCTGGTCACCGCTTTCAAAAGCGTTCATTAGAGAACTGGTGAGCGCAACAGCCGTAGGGGGCGCCGTATTGAAAATAAAAGTGGTCCCTTCATCAGTATTCCTTGTTGGTGTCCTTGCGGCATACTGCCAGATGGTGGTGGTGCTTTCCTTCAAAAATACATTATTGAGTTCCGCAACCCATACGTATATATTCGTATTATTTAACACATTCGAGGCACTGTTGGCCGCCTCCGCCCACTTCCCTGCGTAAAGATAAACTCTGGCAAGCATCGCCTTGGCAGCATACGAATTAGGTCGCACTCTTGTAGGATTGCTGTATTCTTCAGGTAATAACAAGCTCGCTGCTTCTAAATCCTCAATTATTTTCACATATACTTCATTTATAGGTAACCTTCTAAGGGTGCTGTTAACCTTATAATCAGTGCCGGTAACGTAGGGCACATCACCCCACAGCTGCAAAAGGTAAAAATGAATAAAAGCCCGCGCAAATTTGGCTTCACCGGTAAGTTGGTCTTTATCAGCCTGAAGCAATTTTGTTGAACTTGCCACGCCCTCAATAACAGCATTTGCGGTATATATCTGGCTATAGCAGTTATTCCACCATGCTGCTATAGTTCCATTGGTTGGGATTACTATATTGGTAAAAAAGTTGGCGGGGCTCTGTGTGCTGTTTCCATACCACGTCAGTTCATCAGCATACAATCCCATTTCCCTGCTCATGCTATTGGTCTTTCCTGTTAGCAGACCATTTTCTCGCATCTTTGCAAAAACATTTACCATGGCAGCATGGGCGGTATTCTTTTCTTCATAAACAGCAGCGGTGTTTAGTTCGGAAACTGGCATACCACTCTCTGTAAAATTATCGCAGCTCTTGAGCCAAAAAGCGATAAACAATAGTGCCATAATTACAAGAATTCTGTAAACCCTTGCATTATCGGTACGATACGGATTAAAAAAGTTGTTGGTATTCATATCAGTGTGCTTTATAGTTTAAAAATTAAATTGTAATCCTGCAGTGATAATTCGAAGTGGTGGCAGAAATCCAACACCTACAAATTCAGGATCGGAGCCTTTGAACGGAGTAATTGTCAGCAAGTTCTGCCCTTCAAGCGTAGCCGTACAGTTTACATTTTTGAGCCACCTTTCGGGAAATTTATAATTGATGGAAACATTTTTAAGCTTTATAAAAGAAGTGTCTGTTATCCCGGCATCACTTGCAGCATATTGATAACGCGCATTTACTGCCGCACCATTCGCTCCAGAAGTATACACTTGTGAAGGTGCTGTATCTCCTGGCGTTTGCCAATGTTCAAGAACCTCGGTACTTAGATTGGTCATCATTCCGGGAACGCCTAGCGTCTTTGGTATATCATAATTCTCTTGTTTCACGAATTGGAACAAGAAGTCCAGTTGCCAATTTTTATAACGCAGTTGATTCTGCACTCCTCCAAAAAAAAGAGGATTCAAGTCTTTGACGGTTTGTTTGTCATCCGCTGCTGTTAACAGCCCATCCCCATTTAAGTCTTCAAAAGTGTAGATGCCTGTTTCTGGGTCAATACCAGTATAGTGGTAAGTCTTTACAATGTTCAGCGGTTGTCCAATTACATAAGAATTTCGGTAAGTAGAGCTTTCCAGGTTTGGAAACGAAACCAGCTTGTTCTTTGAGACCGAAAAATTAATCGTGCTACTCCAGTTAAAGTCATTGCCTTTCAAATTGACTGTGTTTAGGGTCAGTTCAATACCGCGGTTCTGTACGACAGCATTCAGGTTTGATTGTATTTCAGTAAAGCCAGCTGTTCCCGGAAGCGGTATACCAACCAATTGATCCGAGGAACGGTTCCGATACCATGCCGCAGTAAAGAAAATTCGGTCTTTCAAAAATCCTGTTTCTAGTGCCACTTCCATCTTTTTGTTCGTTTCCCATCCAAAGCTGGCATTGTATAAACGCGAAGGCTGCAGTGCAATCAGCCCGTCATAAGTTGTGCTACTCGGCGTGTACGTATTCAGGAACTTGTAGTTCCCAATCTGGTCATTTCCTGTTGTCCCATAACTGGCACGAAGCTTTCCAAAACTCAGCACGTTATTGCCCTGTAATAATTTCTCGCGGGAGAAAAGCCATGCAGCGCCAAGGGCACCAAACCATGCAAAACGGTTACTTGGTCCAAACCGGCTTGACCCATCCCGTCGACCAGTCAGGTTAAGAATGTAACGCTCCTTCCAGTTAAAATTCGCACGGCCAAAGACAGACTGATATTTATATATTGATTCGTCAAAACCCAAAATAGTAAGGCTGGTCGCAGCAGCAGGATTATTGATCATGTTGTTGCTTGAAAATCCGTAACCATCCATAAACAGCGATTTATTATTCTGACTTTGGAATGTGCTTCCAATCAAAACGTCGGTTCTTAATGAACCTAATACAGGGGTCCAATTAATCTGCGGTTCAACAATCCAAGACTGACGCGAAGTGTCCGTATAATAAATATCGGAAACTTCACTGCCCACTCCTTCCGCGGGGCTGTACATTGTAGAAGGGAACGTACTGCTTTCATGATGGTTGAGGTCGGTATAGCCAAAACTGCTTTTTATTTCAATGTTATCTAGTAAGTTATAGGAAAGTGTGGTATTGGCAACAAGGTCATGGGTTTTCGATTTCGACAATCCTTTTAAATAGCGTAGCGGATTTTCAAAAGTGTTGTTTTCCCAATTAAGGTTGCCTTCCGCGTCGTAAAGCGCTGGAGCATTGGGGGCAAGTCGCCAAGCCTCCGTGGTAAGATCGGTCGAGGGCTGATTGTTATCCTGTATGCCATAGCCACCGGTAAAACTAATATTAAACCGTTGGTCAGCCGATGCGTGATTAATGCTTGTCCTCACATTAACCCGGTTGTAACCAAAATCACCAGGTAGCACGGTTGTTTCCTTACCATAAGTTCCGGATACCATAAATTGGGTTTGCCCAGAACCTCCGGAGATAGAGCCGTTGATGTTGGTGATTTTTGAAGTGCCTCCCATTAATTCTTTCTGCCAGTCGGTGTAACGATTTTGGTCCCAAGTTCCATTAATGTCATAGGCGCTTTCCGGATATGCCGTTATGCCGTCATTTGCAAATGCTTCGGCACGCATGGCAAGGTATTGTTCCGTGTTCATCATTTTCATAAAATGCGGAACACTTCCGGCTCCCTGCGCTATAGATGCGCTAAAACGGGTCTTGCCCATCTTGCCTTTTTTGGTCGTGACCAATACCACACCGTTCGCCCCACGCGATCCATAAATGGCCGTTGCATCGGCATCTTTAAGAACTTCCAGACTTTCAATATCGGCTGGATTAATGTTGTTTAGCGGATTAGTATTCATCGACATAACCGACATCGACATTCCGCTCCCGATTTCCTCACTGGAATACGGCACATTGTCAATGATATACAAAGGAGCGTTCCCTCCTCTTCGCACGCTGTTCTGCCCGCGAATCTGGATATTAAATCCACCTCCGGCAGTTCCAGTCTGTTGCGTAATGAACACGCCAGCCATCCTGCCCTGCATCACTGCGAGTACATTCGTTACAGGCTGTTTTTCTATATCTTTTGCCGTGATTTTGGCAATACTGCCGGTTCGTTCACTTTCTTTTACACTATAGTAACCCGCATTAATTTTTACCTCCTGCAGTTGGGTAGCATCTTCTTGCAATTGGATATTAATCGTATTACGACCGTTTACGGGTTCTGTAACGGTGATGAATCCTATGTAACTAAAGACTAAAATAGCGTCAGGTGATGCCGATAGGGTGTAGTGTCCGTTAAAGTCAGATATAGTTCCGCTTGCAGCACTTCCTTTTATGGTAATGGTCACGCCGGCTAAAGGGTTTGTTCCATCCGTTATGGTACCGCTGATTTGGCTCTGTTGCAGTACGGACTGCGATGGCCTCAGCAGCTTGTTGGCTAAAGCTGGGGTGTTACTTATGAGTAACCCAAAAATAATCAGGTACCAAAAAGCAGAACAACCCTTGTAAAATGAAAATTTATTCATAATATTGGTTTGGTTTAATGAAACGTTAGTTTTTGTTTAGCTATAGGCCCTCTATAAAGTTGTCGAGACGGTTAGAGGGTCTTTTTTTTGTTGTGCCACGAATACGCAAAGACACGAAGGTTTTATTTTATCATAGGCGAGTGTTTTGAGGTTATGGCATATCAGTCGTAAAGTGCAGTTGTTGCTGTTTTTATACCTTTAAAAAGGGCGTTTTAATCAGTTGTGACTTTGGAAGATCCGTTTCGGTAAAACTGGCGCAACCATAAAGCCAAAGGCATATAAGTACTATAAATGCCACTATTAATACCACTTTTATTGGTCTGTAGTATTTCATCTTGTCAATTTTGTATGTTATAATTATGTCTTAAATTCGAAAGCCGAAAGTCGAAAGTTTGACGAATGGCTAAAAAAATGGGCGTGATTTTTTTATTGCATAGGCATTTGATTTAAAGGTTTTTAAAAAGAAAGCCCACCGCCCTTGCTTGTTGCAGCCAAGCGCCGGCGGTGTCTTTCCGGACTAATTCAATAAACTAATTGTGTTTGTTGCGAAGTCTTAATAAAAGAATCAGTGCGCTAAGAATAAAGTTGAGTAATGTGCCTATATAAAAGAGGCGCGGGTACTCATCTTAAACGTTATCGGGGTACTGGCGGTACCTTACCACGAATAAGTGAGCCCACGCCCTTTTAGGCGTGAGCATTTGCACTTATCATCTCGTGGTTATTTAAACGCCAGTTTTCGATAACGAGATTCAAAGCGAATGCTTCAAATATTTTAAATGAAGTATCGCAAATATATTAAATTTCTAGATTAAGTCAATTTATTACATAATCTTGAACAATGCGAATATAATAAATTTATTCTTGTTATAAGCTCTTATAACATTTTTATTCAAAAAAATTACGCTTTTTGTTAAAATTGATTGAAGAATGGACAAACAACGAGACAAAAGATTAATAAAATTTGGGATACACGTAAAAAGTATTCGTGAGCAACTCAATTTAAGCCAAGATCAAGTTGCAGCCAATAGTAATTTGACCAAAAGCAACATAAGTATGATTGAAAGTGGAAAAAGAAATCTTGCTTTTACAACTTTACTTGAACTGGCAAAAGGGTTGAATAAAACTCCCAAAGAATTACTTGATATAGATTTCAAATTAAATGAAAATGACTAAATATAAAGATGCTGAACGGCATCTTTTTTTATTTAAAAAATCTAAAATTATAGTATTCAATTCGCGAATCACACACCATACCATTTGTAGCTAACTCAATAAAATTATAGGTTTGAGGTCTAATCAAATTTATAATCACAATGGAGTGGTATGAAATAATAGGGTTTATAGCGTTATGGCTTTTAGGTCTTTATCTGAGAGAAAAGTTTTATGGGCATAAAAAGAATATGTTTCACAATGATAGTTGGATGACTAGGAAAAGAAAATAGATACAATTAAATCTTAATTTATAATTATTATTTCTATTAAAACCAAATACCTTTACAAAGCAACTCTATTTTTTTTTTAAATCTCAGATTTACATAAAGCTTTCTGTTAATTATCAGCTTTCAATCTCAACTTCGTTTTCAATCCTAATTGATTCGTATACTTCTAAATCAGAGTTCAACATTTCAATTGACACAACCAAAGCATAAGAAACTGCTTCATGTGATTTGTCCCAACCCTTATGGCCTATCACACCAAAACTTATTTCCTCTGGCAAATCATACGATTTAATTATTGTCCAATCCTTCTGGAGAGTGCTATTACTTCTATTAATATCTTTTACCTCTCCCCAATCTTTTCTCTCTCTAATTTTCCATTTAATGATTTGTTGATCGCTATCTTCAACATCTATTAAATCAATCTCATCATTTTCAATTTGCTTTAAAATAACATTCTCAAAATCTTTTAAGGATTGCCCTAATTTTGAACTCGTCCAGTCTAACCAAGTCGCTAAATAGGATCTAGTCATTTGTCTTGTTCTTCTCACTTTTGCTGTATAAGACAAGGACACCTCAACTAAAACATTATAAGCGTCTGCTTGACTTCTCAAGCTTTCAGGAATTTTCAATGAATAAATTTGTCCCTCATCAGCTTTAATACTTCCAGTGTTATAAAACGTTATTCTTTGATTTGTATTTCTTGTTACCCTTTCCAATGAAGGTATACCATATCCATAATGACGAATACTTTTAAGCGTTGGGTTCTCGAAAAATTGATTCGGGAGCCTCGCTCCTTGAACTACTAACCCTCTTAATAAATTTATATCTTCATCAGGATAAATTTTGGATAATTCGGCGATAATATAACTTACCTTTGGTGCTGCGAATGAAGTTCCAACGGCATCTTTACCAAATGCTCCTCCTCCATTTAAAGTGGAACGAAGTAATTCTGGTGAAGTAAATTCATTATTTCTAACCGTTTTGAAATCGGTTTTAGAAGCTATTAAACCACCTCCAAATTCAACAACATCAGGTTTAATCATTCCCCAAATACCAGTTCCAATTCTTGAAAATGCGGAAATATCATTTTGTTCTCCCAATGATTTCCAATTTTCATCTTCAAAACTCGTGTGATTAAGAGAACCAACTGTTATTGCAAAACTACTTTGAGCAGGATTTGCTAACCTACAATACGCTTCATCTAAGAATACAGGATAATTGATGTTTGAATTTAAATAATTTCTAATATCTCCAACAGATATGTTACCTGCTGAAACAACAAAAATAACATTGTGCTGATTTATTAATGTGTCAATTGTTGATGCCCAAGAAGACATATGTTTTAGGCGATATGGAACTGAAGAGTTTATTGAGAGATTAAAAATTCTACAGTCTTTATTATCCTCAACAATCTCTTGCATCAGTTCTGCTGGAAATCTATTAGATAATTCATTTTGCCCATTTAAAACTCTTAAGTTTTTAACGGAACATGGCAACTGATAAGGAGATTCTGAATTTGGAATTCCATTTGGATATAATATTGCGCCTGCAACCCTCGTCCCATGCCCTCCTCCTTCTACATAATCCGCTGTTGAAATGTCCCCAGTAACATATGATCGAGATTCACTGGATGTGATTGCTGGCGAAATATATTTATGATTCTCCATAATTCCGCTGTCAATAATTCCAACATTCGGAAAATCTTTATCGGGTGCTATTAGCTCAAGTTCTACTGAAAAAATTTCTTCTTCAACATTATCGACTACTGATATCTTTTCAGCTTCAGAAACTTCGAATACAAATGGATAATTATAAACTAAATCCTTAAATCCTTTACCTGAAATTTCTATTTGACAACAAAAACTATCTTCTAACTCAATAAAACTACTTTTCAGTTCACCTTTATATTCTCCAACAAAATTAGAAAACTCCTCTTGGCGTTCAAGTAAACGATCATCTCGCTCAATTTGCTTCTCCCTATATTTTTGCAAACGTGTAGCTCCTCCCAGTTTACTCGGATCGGGAACATTACCAAGAGGTTTGTCGAATGCAATTCCTATTTCTAAAATATAAACCTGTTCTTCATTAATATCTCTCCAAATAGAAAGCAAGTAATCCGAAAGGATATGCTCTGGCTTCCAATTTTTACCTTCAATTATTTGCCAAAAATCAGGAATCATTCCGCCTCCTCTTTCACCTTTCAAAAAGTTATGAATTTTTTCATCTAATGAATTAAATCCATCTAATGAGGCACCAATGATAAAACCATTATCCTCCTGTGAAATAATTTCAATTCCAAAACTTTTTAAATCAAAATCGAATCCGATTAGATTAGGGTTTATTTGTAAAAAAACGGGAATAATAGAATCACTTAACAAAGGTAAATTTTGTCTTTTTCTTTCTAAAATTTGAGTAGCCCATACAGACTTTATTTCACTTGTTCGACTTGACAAATAGCCATAATGCCCCTCTTTATTAGCTTTATTTTTCTCAGTAATTGGATTAGGGTTTCCGTTGCCTTTTTTAGGATTAGGATTTCCAACAACCTTTTGAAGAAATTTTAAATGAGGAAATCTCTCCATAAATATTATATGTTAAAAGCTAGATTCTCCCCTAATGCTTTATCCAAATCATCGGCAGAAATTTCTTTATGTAGATTTATAATTGATTTTTTAGCAGCATCATTTGCAATTTTAACAACTAGAGCATAGGACAGCCCATTCATATTTTTTGCATAATCATTAAGCTTAATATTTTTACTTAAGTTCAAAGCAGAAAATGTTATTTTAAGCAAGTCTATAATTTCATTTTCATTTGGTCTTGGAAGTTCAATGATTTCATCAAATCTTCTAAATAATGCCTTGTCCAAACTACCTTCTAAATTCGTAGTTGCAATTAATATACCCTGTCCATTATACTCTTCTAATAGTCCTAAAACTATATTTACTATTCGGTGAATTTCACCTACATCATTTGATTTTATATCTCTTTGCTTACCAATAATATCAAACTCGTCTAAAAGAAGCACGCAGGGGTATTTTTCAAGGCTCTCAAACAATTTGTTTAAGTTTGACGCTGATTCCCCTAGATAAGATGAAATTATAGTGTCAAATCTCACTTTATAGAATGGCAATCCTAAATCCCAAGCAATTCTCTCGGCAGTCATACTTTTGCCACATCCTGAACTACCGTAAAGAAGTATTTTTTGGCGTGGTCTTAAACCATGATGTGCCAGTCTTTCTCTTGCAATATATTCTTTTTCAATTCTTAATATTTTTTCTTCTACAATTGGGGCAAGAACCATATGGTGTCTTAAGAAGTCGCTTTCTATATGCGTTGCCAAAGGCAGTTTGTATCGTCTATCAGCAGGAATTGAAAAAACATCATCCCTGTTTCTTGTTAGTTTTAAAGTAGGATTTTGTTGAGGTTCTATAATCCTAGCTAAATTACCCTCTAAAATGGTATCAAGTCTATCGGCTAATTTCGTATGCCCTTTTTTTCTCTCTTCATCAATAATGGTATAAGCTATCCTTACCAAAGGTTCTTCTTTGTTCCCTTCGATAGATTTAAATAATCTTGTTAATAGCGTTTGGTTCATTGTTAGTTGTTAGAATATAGTATTAAAAAATTTAGTGAAAATACAAAAATAACAATATTATTGCTACTATTTTTTATTCTTTTACAGATTACAGCGAATATCGATAACAATTATTAAGTAAGTGTTTATATTAGAGAAAAATATACCCAATGGTTTGGAATTATATTCCGTGAAAATCAATGACAAAACTTCCAGACTCTCAAAAAAATAAGAAATTTTTTTCATAAATTCAGATAGCACGGATTTTTAAACCATAGGATAAATACCCGATGGTGGTATTGTATCACTAGCTCTTCGAGGTCTACCGACCTCGAACTATAACCAGTTTATAACAAATTCTGTAAGCTTGGAATTACATCCCATCTCTATTTCCCATCCGTTCAAAAAGTTTATCACAAACTAAAAAATAGCATTGTTTATTGTATGTATTTTAGCTTTTTACTACGAGAATAACATACTAAATAGCGTACTTGTACTAATGAAATTAATAATTACATAGATTATATATTGCCATACTACACTTCTTAAAAGTCATCTCATTATGTTGCACAATGACTTTTGACCTTATTTCAAACACCATAAATTATTACAACCAACAATTATGGTAAAAATGACATCCTTTATTTTTATTTGATTTAATCAAAGCTTTTTAGACCTATTTCATCAGGAAAATGGACAGAAGTTATCTGTCATTTTCATATTAAATAACAGACTAAATCCTCTATGCAATTCGGGAATTTCACTATTCAATTCAGGAATCGAATACCACATCATTTGCAACTCTAGTAGCCAGCCAATAGATTTGTCACGATTCAATTCAAGAATCAATCTAATTGTAAATCTTAACAACTGACTGCGATGAAATTATTTTCTGAATCGTTGATGTCCGAATTAGAACATCAATTACAATTAATCCATCTGGAAACTGAAAATCCAATACAGTCAGCCGAGCAGGCAATACAGAAGAGCGTTGCTGCCTTAGAGAGACTAAAAACTTTTTTCATAAAATATAAACGGCTAAACAAAAAGGAGGAAATAGAATTCTTTCGGGACATCAAGCCAAGGTTTACCAGTAAATTGATATACTATAACAAAATCTATACAATTGAAACCAACAAGCCATTCGGTTCTGAAAAAATAATGTTTAAATATTATAAAGCAGAACTCCATAAATTAAAAGTCTTTTTCGAGAAGAACCGGGAATTTTACAGATACTATCGTACGGGCAACAACTGCTTGGATAATAAATATTTTATAAGGGAAAAATACGATCTTAAGCTAATGTTGGACAGCGTTTATTTTCAGGCTGATCCTCGCTTCACCACCTCCCATGACTATAAAGTGGCCCGCATGCTAGCCAACGATGAGATAAAAGTTTTTCTGGAAGCCCAAATAGAAAAATTAGAAAGAAAAACAAAAAAAATCCAATCGCCTTCTCCACTTCTAAAAGGCTTAAAATGGACTGGATCCAAAGTAGAACTGATTGAATTGATTTATTCGCTTCATACAGAAGGTGTTTTTAATAACGGGAATTCCGGTTTAAAAGAAGTGACAAGCTTTTTCGAAACTGCTTTTAATATTGATTTGGGTCAATTCAACAGGGTTTTCCTGGAAATCCGAAGCAGGAAATCGGAGAGAACTAAATTTCTGAATTCGCTCAAAAACAAACTCATAATCCGTATGGACGAAGCAGATGAAAATTAAAAAAGGCCGCTCAAAAAATGAGCAGCCTTAGCAGCATAGACTGTACCAAGAATCTATTTTAATATGGAAGTCCTCTACTCGGTACCACCACCGTCAACCTCAATAAAATGGGTTATTAGATTTTTCCAGTCTGGATCAACAGCATTATTTGTTTCCGCTTGTACCGAATAAGTTGAAATACGTACAGGAAAACTATCCGGAACATAATGAACCTCAAATAATTCATTTTGGATATGTCCGGATGAAACATTCTGAGCTGCGATGTTTGCGGGTACCGCATCCGCATTTCTAGAATTAAAATTATGATGCTGATACTTCGCATCTACCGTACCTAAAGTTTCATCCGATACAACAGGTGAATCGGTAGTACAGGAATTAAGTGTAAACAAAAAGGACACGCAAAATAAAGTGCCAAGACTTGAATAGATTTTTTTCATCTTTGTTAATGTTTTAAATGTTACTGATTACTTTTTTTCATCAATTCATTTCTCCCGGGGTAATCTGAACAGTGTTGATTGGTTTTGCTCATAACAAAACCGTTTGAATTCAAGGCAAAACTAGTGGGACGTTTTTCTTCTGGCAAGCCAACCACTGTTCAATTCGGGAATCTACTATATGCAATTCCCGAATTGAACACCTAACATTTTTAGACAAACAACACCTCTCCAGCGACATAGACTCGTATAGACCGAAATTCCATTTGTTGGAGCAATTCTTCCTCTTTCAAATTATTTTAGTTACATTTATTTTCCAAAATAGTGTCTTCAACACATTAATCATGTTCTTTCTAATCAGTAATCCCCCCAATCTCTTAGAAATATGACCAAAAATTACTTACTTATATTATGGATATGCCTGTATCATAATACCTATGCACAACAAAATAATTTTGTCATTCCGGACAGTCTTTCCACTAAAAAATATGAATATTTTAGTGACAACATCCTGTATGAGGAAAAAGATAGTATCAAAGAAAAGCTGTATGCACAGTCCTGGTTAGCTAAAGCAAAAAGAGAGAAAAACTTTGGTCAAATGGCGCTGTCCTATAAAGCCTTGCTTTATACAAGCGATAAAAAGCTACAACTTATATATGCTGATAGTATGCAGAAAGCGGCTGTAAAAACAGCAGATATTGAATTGATAGGATCGAGTTATATCACAAAAGGTGCTGTACATTTCAATCGTAAAGAGCACATAAATGCCCTCGACAACTACCTGATAGCGAACGAATACATTTCAAAGACAAACAACCCATACCTAATTTATAAAGTAAAATATGTTATAGCCCAGATCAAATATTACCTTGGATTTTACGATGAGGCAACTGCTTTATTTCAAGAATGCGTCCAATATTTCAAGGAGGAAAATGACCGTGCTTATCTCAACTCGCTTCACTCTTTAGGGCTTTGTTACAACCGCTTAGGAAAATATGAGTTGTGCAGTAAGATGAACCAGCTAGGGCTGAGCGCGGGTCTCCGTCTCAAAAATGCAGAAATGCAGTCCTACTTCATCCATTCTGAAGGGGTGAACCAGTATTTCAAACACAATTATACTGACGCAATAAAGAAATTAACAACGGTACTTCCTGCTGTTAGACATAATAAAGACTTTACAAACGAAACCACTGCCTATTTCTACATCGGTAAAAGCTACTGGTCACAAAAGTTGCTGGAAAAGGCACTACCCTATTTTAAAAAAATTGATGAAGCTTTCCAAAAACAAAATTACATACGTCCTGATTTACGGGAAGCCTATGAAATATTAATTGATTATTATCAGCAGCAAAACAACAAGGAATTACAGTTATACTACATCAGTACCCTCTTGAAAGTGGACCAGGTCCTGAATCAGGATTACAAATACCTTTCCGGGAAAATACACAAAGACTACGATACAAAAAAATTACTCCAAGCGAAAACCGATGTTGAACAGTCCATGAAATACAGGACAATTGCTGCACTTATCAGTATCACCATTATGGCAGTGATTATGGCTATCCTTGTTTACAGGCATTTCAAAAATAAAAGATTATTTGAAGAGTTGATGAACCGGAAACCCGAAACGACCCAATCATTGGTTTCAGACATTAACCGTAAAGAAAGTGAACTCGACATCAATCCCGAAGTGATTGCCTCAATTCTAAAAAACCTCGAAAAATTTGAGCGCAATAAAAAGTACCTTGAAAAAGACATGACTTTGGCAAAAATGGCTTCCTTATTAAATACCAACATGAAATATGCTTCAAAAATTATTGCACGCTACCGGGACAAAGGAACCATTGACTATATCAGCGATTTAAAAATCGATCATATTATAGAACTACTCAAAAACGAAAACAAATACCGCAATTACACCAACAAGGCATTGGGCGAAGAATCCGGCTTTGGTTCCACCCAAAACTTTACACGAGCCTTCAATAACCGAACAGGCCTCTCTCCCACCTACTTCATCAATAAATTAAAAAGCCAGCAACACGCCTAAATAATAACAAGATACTATTAGGAACTCCCTTAGGGTTGCCAAAACAGAGGTTTGCATTTTAGACTTGGCCGCAGTGAGCGAGCCGGGAGTCGAGTATGAAACACGAGCAGTTGGTGTCAAAACACAGGAAAATCCGTCGAATAATTTTTAGAATAAAAATTGACAGGCTTGATTTTTCTTTTACTTTTTTCATCAAGGAAAAAAAGTGATAACTTAATAAAACCCCAATACCTATTTTATTGAAAAGAAGTCAATAACCACAACCAATTCAAAATAAAAAACCATTTTTTCTTTCACAACTTGTGAACCACTTGTGATATTAAAACAACCAATACCAACAATTTTGCACCATAACAATATAAAACGAAAGTTATGGCAATCGAAATCCTCACCAAATCAGACCTCAATGAATTCCGTAAATCTCTTATAGAAGATATTAGAGAAGTACTTAAAGACAAGAACGAGCACTCCAAAAAATGGCTTAAATCAACAGAAATCAGAAAATTACTCAACATCTCTCCAACTACACTCCAAAACCTCCGAATAAACGGAACATTAACCTACACCAAAATAGGCGGAACAATCTACTACGACAATACCGACATCGAAAAACTATTAAACAAAAACAAAGTATCCGCAATACCTAATTTATTCAAATAATATCGGCAGCTCAAATCCCTATCTGCCATTACGAGTAACCGGCACTAAGCTTGACAAAGTGAAGCAATCTAGGGATTTAGGGTAAGGAAAACAGCATAACCACCAACCAACCGAAAACTCACAACAACTCAATGAACTACATCAAACATCTAACCGGCTTCTTCGACCGTATCATCCAGGATCGAAACCTCAACCCTACTCACATCAGCTTATATGTTGCTTTGTTTCAGTTCTGGAACATCAACCGTTTTATAAACCCTATTAGCATAACAAGAGACGAAGTAATGCGTATTAGTAAAATTGCTTCCAAAGCAACTTATCACAAGTGTATGAGGGATTTAAACGACAAAGGATATGTCCAATACGAGCCATCTTACAATCCCTATAAAGGGAGTATGGTAGTACTTGTTGATTTCTCGCAATACCTAAAACCAGTTCAAAAAAAAGCTAGCACAACCGAAAAAAATTTATCAAAAAATGAACAGCTACTGAACAAGCAGCGAACAAGTAGTGATACAAGTACTGGTACAGGCACTGAACAAGCTCTGGTATCTTCTATAAACAATACAAACAATACAAACATTACAAACAAATCAAACATTGAAAACGTTTCAAACTTGGAGGAGCTCCCGCAAATTATTGAATTGGAAGATTCGATTTTAAAAAACCATATTGCCGCTGAAAAAAAAGAAAAAAAGTTGCGCGAAAAAAAGAAATCATTTTCCGATTCCCCGAATGATTCAAAAAACAATCAAAAAATTGTCGGCAAAACGGAAATCAACCCCACTGTTGATGAAGTCCAAAAATATTTCCTGCAGCAGCACTTCCCCGAACTCGAAGCTCAAAAATTCTTCTATTACTTTTCCAGCATTGGGTGGCTCGTGGGTGGCAAAACCCCGATGGTCGATTGGACTGCTGCAGCGCATAACTGGGTGCTCAACGCCAACAAATTTGTTGCCAACGACAAAATGGCCGACAGAGCCAAACAACTCAACACCAGCACCGATAAAAACTATGCTGAACCCTTATAAAAACTACCAATGACCCAACACAACTACACTGGCCGCCTCATCTGGCTCGAAAAAAAGGGTAAGGATATTTTTGGGAATCATTTCAGAATTCTCGAAAACGATCATCCCATAATTTTAAAGCTTATGGCCTATTTTCTAAAAGATGAAGCAAGATGTTTGCAATACCATATCAATTTGGACAAAGGCATTTTGCTCTCCGGTCCTATCGGATGCGGCAAAACATCGCTGATGATACTAATGAAACTAGTGGCACAAGTCGATAATAAATTTTATGTAAAACCTTGCAGGGACATCAGTTTCGAATTCATTCAGGATGGTTATGAAACGATCCATAAATATAGTAAAGGAAAGCTTTACCAATCAGAACCCAAAACGATCTGTTTCGACGATTTAGGTACCGAAAACAATCTGAAATACTATGGCAACGAATGCAATGTGATGGCCGAAATCATATTGAGCCGTTACGACATATTCACGGCTAAAAAAATCCAGACCCACATCACCACCAACCTGTCCGCCTCCGAAATTGAAATCTTTTACGGCAACCGCGTCAGAAGCCGTATGAGGGAATTATTCAATTTGATTGCTTATGACACGAATTCAAAAGACAAACGCATATGAAAACTAATCTATACTGTCACCTTGGGTACAGTCGAAGAGTGTCTCTTGGAATAGCCTATCCACTTTTTGTAACGGATGATTGAGATAAATAAAATATAAACAGACTGCACGAAACAGATAACAGACAACAGATAACCAATAACCCATAACCCCACCATGAAAACGATTAACACATTCTGGAACTGGTTCCAAGACAACCAATACACTATTAAAAATCTAATCAACGAAACACCGGAAACCCAAAAAAACATTAGCTATTGGATTCACAAGAACCTCGGCTACTATTGCAAGGAAATTGATTTTATGATCATCTTTTCCAAAAAACGAAAGAAAAAAACCGAGTTTATAATCACCTCCAACGGCAATCCGGAGCATTTTCATCAAGTAATCGATTTAATAGACAATGCTCCGGTATTAAGAACCTGGAAATTCACCGCCTTTATCAAACCCATACAGGCCATCGAAAAAGCAACAAGCCATCTCGACAAACCCTACATAATTCAGGACATCAGCCTCAAAAGCGATGAGTTAAAATTCACCCCATTGAACCAGGACAATAAAGCAAAAAAAAGAGATCTAATCATATACATGAAAAACGACCAAATCCATTGCAACAACGAATCCCTCAATCAGGCCATTTTCATCATCCTGCAAGACCTCTTGGGTAAAAACATCCCGTACCAAAAGATTAACCTGGTCCAGCTGGCAAACCTCCCCGATACCGAAGAAGAGAATCTCATTCATTTGTACGATTTGCAACTCTACATCGACAACTACAACACCCAAACAGATAACCCATACCTGACAAACAAAAACCGATAACTGTAAAAAGATAAATGATAACCTAATACCCAACACACCATGAAACAAGTCACCACCTTCTGGAACTTCTTCCAAAAAAACGAACAAGAAATATTTAACGCTTTCTTTCTCGGTATAAATTCGGATGAAGTCTATTCACAATTCATAAAAAAACTCAACAACATTTCAAGAAGAATTAGTTTTGAAATAAGAAAATCTAAAAACGACCAAGCCAAATGCAAATTACTTTTCACCGCATACGGCTACCGAAAACTATTCCCAAAAATTATGGCACTGGAAAATCAAGCTCCGCAACTAAAACTTTTCACCGTTGAAGGATTTATAAAACCTTTTGAAAATGTTGAAAAGTACAAAAACGGCACTGATGCACCAATGAATTACGGGAGCTATAAATTAAAAATCAGCGAATTACAAATGGCTTTGTTGGATTACAATGTAGCGACCAAGCAAATAAAAATCAACATATACCTGCCTCAATACAACGACATCAAACACAACGATGATCTCATTGCAAATATCGGTTGGATTATAATGGAAATTATTGGCGAAATAGCCTTCCGCAAACACATCAAACAAATCCAGTTAAACCAGATGCCACTGGAACCAAAAGGCCTGTTAAACCTGATAGAACTCCCCGATTTCATTGACTACCTCTATAAAATTAACTCAAGGAGAAAAACTAGATTAATTTAACGTAATCAGATGTTGAATTTATATTAGAATAAAAAAAATATTCACAAAATGTGAAAAACCGTAAACGAATTCAATTTTGCCTTCATAACTTTGAAAATTCAAGCAAATTTAAACATTGTAAATTGTGTTTTTATCAACCGTTTTTGTTAATAACAAAATATATAGCTCCATATGAAATTACGAAGCCTACATACCACTCCAACACTAGAATTCTACTTTCCCCGACTGCTCAGCTGCACACAATCCTCGTTTAGTCAAGTATTCCTAACCTCACAGTTGCGGTTTGCTTCATAGCCTGCCCAGAGCGAAGTCGAAGGTTTAATTACCTTTTCAAATAACGAGAACAAACAGTAAGTTTTACATTTCCGCAATTTTCCCCTTATAAAGCAATTGAAGAATTAAATCCTATCAGTTTTGGAATTAGTATCCTTTTCTAAAAGCCAACATACAAAAAAACACATTTCCAGTATAACATTTACGGTAAAATGGAAAAGCAATCATTCACTCCCACAAAATCCTTTTTGAGTCAAAGTATTCTTAAAGTCATTACGGCTATTGCAACTTTACTTCTGAAGGTTCAATCCCTCATTATAAAAATGGGAAAAGACTATATTTAAAAAAGAAGAAATTAATAACTGGATATTTGATACCAAGGTGAATACAGCTTATGATATCGATAAAGTAGCAGATGAATAGATAAGAAAAAAATCCACGAAAATGGTAAGTAAAATAAATTTTTCCATTAATATCTTTTTTATTTTGCATAATTTAGTGCTCTAATTTTAAATTTCTCAATGGATAAAACCACCTTGTACCGGAAACAAATTTTGTACTACTTAGATAGAAATGAAGATTACAGGGCTATGCTCGTTTGGATAGAGGATTATCCGGATCTCGATCAGCCGGATATTTTCCGAGAATTGACAACCATATTGAAAGAAAGGTATGAAAAAACAGGCGAAAAGGATTGGTTAGAAAAAGCCCATACTATTGAAAAAGGGATAGATCAGTATGAAGAAGAAATCCTGGACAAAAAACTGCACAAAGCCTTGTTTATGATGCAATTTGACAACGTAGAATTGGATGCCGAACATATTGAACTATTTTTTATTGCTAACAGAAAAAAGCTATAATTGAAAACATTCTAGCCAGATTATAGCGATAAGGAGCGTTTATTTTCTGTTTAGCTTTGCAAATTGCTCTTCTAAAAAAAAAATTGTCATATAAATTTTGCAAACTAAGGACCCTTTGTTGAAGAGGTCATTCAAGATATTAAATGCCGTATTTTGACCAATATTACCAACGTTTCTTATATTTTGTATGATTAAATTTAAGTCTTTTACACATTGTTTAAGAAAAAAAGTTGCCGTGCCACTCAATTAACAACAATTTAAACACAATAATTATGAGAATGAGACATTTTTTTATTACGTTGATATTCGTTTTAGCGGGTGGATTATTTTTGAATTCATGTTCAAATGATGATGCTGCACTTCCAACTATAACTTTTAATCAAACCGAGGGTAAAGCTAATTCACAAGGCGAATATACAGTGAGTGGACATATCCAATCAGGGGTTGCGCTTTCTAAAGTTTTAATTACAAAAGAAGGATCAACTACTCCGTTTTTAACGGATGATTCGACAGCAAAAAATAAAACTGAGTATGATTTTGCGTATTTAATTACTGGTATTACAGCGAACACCTATTTAATAGTTGATATTTATAATCAAGCTAATGATAAAACAACAGTACGATTTTTAATTCGCCCTTAAATTTAAAGGAATTACCATTTATAATGATATTTGCTGGAGTATTCTACCTGCGCTCTAAGGTGTACGTACTTCCAAAAAAAATATTTCCCAAAAAACTGCGATAGTCTTGCCGCATTCTTTGAACTAGTAAAAAATATACTGAAAGTTTCAGCTTTACAAATGCAGTTCCCATTAAAATTGCATGTAAAATGCTTGGTTCTAAAAATTTCAAAACTAAACAGCATTCTGCAAAGGTCTTTCATAAAAAAGTATGTAATCATTTTAAAATATTGAGAGAAAAATTTAGCTTATTAACAACCAATCAGGTACAAAAAACAATTTAATAATCAGTTTACAAACTAGCCTAAATAAACAGCATAAAACTTTTTAACAAATATTTTAGTGCTATATTAATATAATTTGATTAATTTTGGTATATATTAAATTCATAATGAAAAGAATTTACCTTTTAGTATTAGTTATTTTTGGCTTCCTCTTGATGCCAACAGTAACTTTTGCGTGTGGTAGTCATTCAGAAAAAAATTCTTGCAACAAAAAAGGTTCTGCAAATACAGAAAAGATGGATTGTTGCAAAAATGATAATCATTCAAAAAATACAAAACACGAAGGCTGTAATGGAAAATGTGGACACTCAAATTGTGTTACTACTTCAATTCAATTTAGTGTAGTATTTTTCGAAATCCAATTCAAAAATAATAATTTTGCTTTTTCAGAAAAAAGACAAAATTATTTTAATTCAAATACAAATCTTTCCTCAGGATTTTATTCTCTTTGGCTTATACCAAAAATAAGCTAAATTAAATTTTGACAGCCAATGGTGTGTCAAATTGAAAGCAATTCTTGCTTTTAAATCATTTATTTTTTATTGGCTAATCAAGTATTAAATTATGGCTTTTTGCTATTGTTTACTTATGCTTTAGCGTGTTCAATTTAAAAATTATCTATACTTATTAACGAAACTGTAATTCACTAAATCGAAAATTTCGATGAAGGCGATACCTTGTTTCATAAAATCAAATAAAATGAAAAATTTAATTATCGTATTAAGCGTATTCTTAACCGTAATTACAGTAGCATCAGCACAAACAGCTACAAAAAAAGAAGATCCAAAAACAATGTACGCCTGCCCTATGCATCCTGACGAAGCTAGTTTTAAAAAAGGGGAATGCGGCAAATGTGAAATGAAAATGGTTAAAACTACTGAACGAAAACACAACCCGGCAATAAAAGGAAGTCAAGCGAGCAGTAAAGTTGTGACAAAATATGTTTGTGAAATGGACCAGACAACTTCTGATAAACCTGGTAATTGTCCTAAATGCGGAATGGAAATGACAAAACAAGAAACTCAAAAAACAACTTATAGCTGTCCTATGCACCCTAACGAAAGGAGTATGAAAGAAGGAAAATGTAGCAAATGTGGAATGGATATGAAAGAAATAAATGAGCAAAAAAGCGAAGAAAACCATAAACATTAATTTTAAACTATGGAGTTTCTAATCCAATAGGTTAAAAAAACTATCAAATAATTCCAAATAAAATGAAACGTAGAAATTTTTTAAAATTATCGGGAATGTCAACTACTGCCTTATTTGTAAGTAGCAGTATTCCGTTTCTTTCCTCTTGTTCAAGTAACAATATGGATATGGGGGGAAATATGAATATGGGAGGAAATATGAATATGGGGCAACTAGTTTCTGTAACTGAAGGCAACTTTTCAGCCCTATTTGTAATTCCGCCAATTGTTGATGGTACAACAACTCTTACAGCACAAAATGTAACAGCAAATAGTAATGGATTTGGAAAAATCAACGGATTAGGCTATCACGCAAATGGATTACTTGGCCCAACTATAAAAGTATATACTGGTCAATCTATGAACATAAACTTTTTAAACCAATTGAACGAAAAAACAAACATCCATTGGCACGGACTAAAAATACCAGCTAATATGGACGGACACCCAGAAAATTTTATCAATGCTGGTGGTTCCTTCAATTATAATTTTACGGTAAATCAAAGAGCTGGATTGTATTGGTATCATCCACACGCTGACGGAACAACTGGCAAACAAGTTTTTAAAGGTTTGGCAGGTTTGTTTATCGTCAATGACAGTGAAGAGACAGCATTAAATTTACCGTCAGGCAACAGAGAACTACCATTAGTAATTCAAGATAAAAGAATTTCAGCAGGAAATATTCCTTATGCACCCACAATGATGGATCAAATGACGGGTTTAATGGGACAATACATACTCGTAAACGGTGTATATGCTCCATCCCACAATGTGGAAACTGCAAAATATAGAGTAAGAATACTAAACGGGTCTAATGCAAGGATTTACAATTTAGCCCTTTCGAATGGAGCTTCATTTAGCGTTATAGGCAATGATGGAGGCTTATTGGCAAAACCACAAACGGTAAACAGTCTGACTGTTGCTCCTGGAGAACGTGCTGATTTAATAATTGATTTTAGTTCAATGGGGCTGAATTCTGAATTATTTTTAATCAGTAAAACTTTTATCGGTGGAAATGCTCAGGGTAAACAAGAGTTTAAAATAATGAAATTCAAAGTCACTACACAAGTGGTTGACAATTTTAGCATTCCAACTACTCTTTCATCCATTTCTCCTTTAACCGAAAGTATGGCAACTAAAACCAGAAATTTTGAAATCTCTAATGTAGATAGTGGTTCAATGTCAGGAATGATGATGCACACAATCAATAATAAAAGTTATGATGCAAATAGAATTGATGAATTAGTTCCCAATGGAGCTGTCGAAATCTGGACTTTTGATAATACTAACGGGCAGGAACCACATCCAATGCATTTGCATGGAGTTCAATTCCAAATACTAAATAGAACAGGCGGCAGAGGCACACTTACAGCATTAGAAAAAGGATGGAAAGATATGGCTTTGTGTATGCCAGGCGAAAAAGTTAAAATCATAGTCCCATTTAATGGTTATACAGGAAAGTTTGTTTTTCACTGTCATAATTTAGAACACGAGGAAACTGGGATGATGGGACAATTTCAGGTTTCCTAATTAATTCAAATTCAAAAAATATTCATCTAAAAGTAGTATCAATATTAATAATTTAAAAATAAAATAATGAAAAATATAATTCTTTCTGCCATAGCAATGGCTTTCGTATTGGTTTCTTGTAACCAAAAAAACAAAGAAGTTGAAACATCAAATACTCCAATGATGGAAAATGATACCACAATGGATATGGAAAATTCCACAATGACAATGGATAAAAATACCGAAAAGTCCGCATCTGCTAAAAATTCGAATGCTTCAATCAACGAAGTTGTTGCTAATTATTTAAAACTAAAAAATGCTTTGGTAAATGACAACAGCAAAGAAGCTGCAAATTCTGGTAATGCCTTGATTGCAACAATTGGGAAAGTAGATATGAATAGTATTTCAAAAGAACAAATGAAAGACTATATGGACATTGCTGAAGACGCTAAAGAACACGCCGAACACATCGGTTCAAATGGTGGTGATATTGCCCATCAAAGAGAACATTTTGTAATGTTAAGTAAGGATATGAATGACTTAATTCAATTATTTGGAACCAGTCAAAAACTATATCTGGATTTTTGCCCAATGGCAGATGACAACAAAGGTGCTGTTTGGATAAGTGAAACAAAAGAAATCAAAAATCCATATTTTGGAAAAGAAATGGCTACTTGCGGTTCTATAAAAAAAGAATACTAGTATGAAAAAAATCATTAAAAAAATACTTTTTATTGGGTTAATTATTTTTTTGCTGATGCAGTTGTATCAACCTGCTCGTAACGAAAGTTTTGAGCAGGATATAACTGCCAATTTTACAAAAGTTTATAAAGTTCCTAAAAATGTAGAAGCCATATTGCGCACCTCTTGTTATGACTGCCATAGCAATTACACCAATTATCCTTGGTATTCCTACATTCAACCCGCACGGTTTTTTATGGAAAGTCATATTAAAGAGGGAAAAGAAAATTTGAATTTTAGTGAATGGGGAAATTATAGTAACCGTAAGCAAAACAATAAATTAGATAGAATTGCAAAACAAATAAAATCTAACGAAATGCCTTTGTCGTCCTACACTATGATCCATAAAAACGCAACCCTTTCAGCCACTCAAAAAAAAGAAATAATCAATTGGATTTCACAACTAAAAGACAGTTTATAATTAATATTTAAAAATAAAAAAAGATGAAGAGATTAAAAATGAGTATAGCAGCAATACTATTGTTAGCAGTAACCTATGTGAACGCACAAGCTGGACACAACCACAGCACAATGAAAATGGACAATAAGAAAATGGATCATAGCAAAATGACTATAAAAAGCGATGCGAAAGCAGAGGCGATTTTAAGTGATTACTTCAATTTAAAAGATGCTTTGGTGAATGATGATGCCAAAGAAGCGGCTCAAGCAGGGTCGAAATTGATAGTATCCCTAAAGGCATTTGATAGAAAAACTTATAAAGGAATGCAACAAATGGAACTTATCGAAATTATTGTAGATGCAACAGAGCACGCCGAACACATTGTAAAAAGCCCTATCGATCATCAAAGAGAACATTTCAAAACATTGAGCAAAGATGTGACCGATTTTCTTGCCATTACTGGAACTGCAAACACATTATATGAGCAGTTTTGCCCAATGTATGATAAAGGAAGTGCGTGGTTAAGCACAAGCAAAGAAGTAAAAAACCCTTATTATGGAAGCAAAATGCTAAAATGTGGTAGCGTTAAAAAGCAAATTAACTAAACTAAATTAAAAATAATGGTAGAAAAATTAATAACATTCTCACTACGAAATCGAGCCGTTGTCTTGCTGGTTTCAGCTTGCTTATTTGCTTGGGGAGTTTACAGCGTCCAACAAAACCCCATTGACGCCATTCCTGATTTATCCGAAAATCAAGTTATCGTGTTTACGGAGTGGATGGGAAGAAGTCCACAGGTTATAGAAGCACAGGTTACTTATCCGCTAGTTTCCAATTTGCAAGGCATTCCAAAAGTCAAAAATATTCGGGGTGCTTCGATGTTTGGGATGAGCTTTGTTTACATCATTTTTGAAGATGATGTCGATATATATTGGGCAAGAACTCGGGTGTTGGAACGATTAAATTATGCACAACGATTGTTGCCTCAAAATGTAGTACCAACTTTGGGTCCTGATGGTACAGGTGTAGGTCACGTTTTTTGGTATCATTTAAATGCGAATGGTATGGACTTGGGAGAACAAAGAGCCTTGCAAGATTGGTACGTGAAATTTGCCTTGCAAACCGTTCCGGGAGTTGCCGAAGTGGCTTCTTTTGGTGGATTTGAAAAACAATATCAATTAGTGTTGGATCCATTGAAAATGCAATACTACAACGTTAATATGATGGAAGTAATGAATGCCGTTAAAACAAATAATAATGACGTTGGTGGCAGAAAATTTGAAATGAGCAATATGTCCTACATAGTTAGGGGCTTGGGCTATATCAAAAACATAAAAGATGTAGAAGACATTGCTATTAAAAACTATAATTCCGTTCCGGTAAAAGTTAAAGATATTGGTTCAATACAAATGGGTGGCGATTTGAGACTAGGTATTTTTGATGAAAATGGCAATGGTGAAGTTGTTGGCGGAATTGTGGTAATGCGTTATGGTGAAAATGCTGACAAAGTAATCACGGCAGTAAAAGAGAAAATGAAAGAAGTCGAAAAAGGATTGCCCGAAGGAGTTACTTTTAAAACATCTTATGACAGAAGTGAATTGATTGAAAAAGCAATAGAATCAGTCAAAGGTACTTTAATCGAAGAAATGATTGCCGTTTCTATCATTGTATTACTTTTTCTTTTTCATTGGCGAAGTGCTTTGATTATACTCATTCAATTACCGATATCTGTGTCTATTGGCTTCATTTTACTCGAAGCATTTGGTATTTCTTCAAACATTATGTCACTAACGGGTATTGCTCTGGCGATTGGTGTTGTCGTTGATGATGGTATCGTAATGGTGGAGAATGCATACAGGACAATTTCGGAGAAACAGGAAGAAATGGATAATAATCAGTAATTGGAAATAAGATGAAAAATAAAATTAAAAATATATTCAAAAAAGAAAACGATCCACTATCTCCTGAAGATAAGTTGAAGCTTATAGAAAGCTCTTCCAAATTAGTAGGCCCAGGTGTTTTCTACTCAACAATAATTGTAATTACATCCTTTTTGCCTGTATTTCTTCTCACGGGAATGGAAGGTAAGTTATTTGGACCATTAGCTTGGACAAAATCGTTTATACTCATAGTTGATGCTTTTTTAGCCATTACACTTACACCAGTGCTAATTAGTTTTTTACTAAAAGGAAAACTTCGCCCAGAAGACAAGAACCCAATTAACAAAAAATTGGAAAGCATTTATACCCCCATTTTGATTTTTTGTTTAAAATGGAGAAAAACAGTATTGGGGATCAACATCATTGCCTTGCTCATTGGCGTATTGATGTTTACTCGTTTAGGTTCAGAATTTATGCCTCCTTTAGATGAAGGATCTGTACTGTTTATGCCGGTAACCTTACCCGATGTATCCAACTCCGAAGTAAAGAGAATTCTTCAGGTTCAGGACAAATTGATAAAATCAATTCCCGAAGTGGCTCACGTGTTGGGAAAAGCAGGCAGGGCAAATACGGCAACTGATAACAGTCCAATAAGTATGGTTGAAACCATTATTTTGTTAAAACCTCAAGCAGAATGGCGAGAAGACAAAACCAAGAATGACATTATCACGGAAATAAACAACAAACTGCAAATCCCTGGTGTGACCAATGGTTTTACGCAACCTATCATCAACCGTATCAATATGCTCTCAACAGGAATCAGAACCGATGTGGGTATAAAAATCTACGGAGCAAGTTTAGATACCATCAATGTTTTGGCTCAAAAAATTAAAAAATCATTGGAAGGAACTTCTGGAGTTAAAGATTTGTATGCTGAACCTATAACTGGTGGTAAGTATATTGATATTGAAGCAAAAAGAGATGTTATTGGCAGATACGGACTAAACATTGATGATATAAATAACGTAGTTGAAGCTTCAATTGGAGGTATGAAACTAACCACGACTATCGAAGGAAGACAGCGTTTTTCTGTAAATGCACGATATGCACAAGAATATAGAAATAGTCTTGAGGCCTTAAAAAAACTACAAGTGCAAACAATGGATTTTGGACCAATACCATTAGAAACTGTAGCTAATGTAAAAATAAGTGATGGCCCTCCAATGATAAATAGCGAAAATGCAATGCTCCGTGGCACAGTGTTGTTCAACGTTCGGGAACGTGATTTAGGAAGTACTGTAAAAGAGGCACAGGAGAAACTCAATGCAATGATGACCAAGATGCCAAAAGGATATTATGTGGAATGGAGCGGACAATGGGAAAATCAAATTCGAGCCAACAAAACATTAAGTTTAATATTGCCTATTGTTGTGGTCATTATATTTCTTGTTTTATATTTTACGTATCATTCGATGAAAGAGGCATTAATCACGATGATTACAGTACCCTTTGCTTTAATTGGAGGAATATTTATGGTTTATTTTTATGGAATTAATTTATCCGTTGCTGTTGCCGTTGGATTTATTGCGCTGTTTGGAATGGCAATCGAAACGGCAATGTTAATGACCATCTATTTGAATGAAGCAATGAACAAGATGGTGGCAAAGTACGGAAACAGTAAGGAAACCATAACCGAAGAAATATTGAAACAATATATTATTGATGGTTCAGCCAAAAGGTTAAGACCAAAATTGATGACTGTTTCAGTTTCATTATTTGGACTAATCCCCATTCTTTGGGCAACAGGAACAGGATCAGATATAATGCTTCCCATCACTGTCCCACTAATTGGAGGCACCATTACCTCCACAATATATGTATTATTAGTAACACCGATTGTTTTTGAGATGGTAAAACTTCGAGAATTAAGAACAAAAGGTAAAATAGAACTTATAGATGTTAAAGAATAAATTTTATATAGCCATAAGTTGTTTGATTTTAAGCGCTAGCAATTTAGCAGCCCAAACACTTTCCTTGGATAATGTATTGAATACCATCAAAACAAATAATCCACAATTGAAAATGTATGATGCCGAAATTCAAAGTATGGATGCGGCGGCAAAAGGAGCCAAAAGCTGGATGCCTCCTCAAGTGGAAACAGGTTTTTTTATGACGCCCTACAATACCAAAATGTGGAAAGCAAATGAAATGAACCCTGGTATGGGAAACTATATGTTGGGTGTTACGCAAATGATACCCAATGCATCCAAGTTAAAAGCTGATTTTAATCTTATGAATGCAATGTCATCTGTTGAAAAAGAAAACAAAAACTATACAGTTAATCAATTGAAAGCATTGGCAAAAACAAATTATTATCAATGGTTGGTTTTAAATAAAAAAATAAAAATAGCCGATGATAATTTGTTGCTTTTAGATTATATGATTAAAAGTATGGAAATACGCTACCAGTATAATATGGATAAATTGCCTACTTATTACAAAGCAAAATCGCAATACAGCGCATTAGAAAGTATGATTCTAATGTTGCAAAATGACATTTCCCAAAAGCGAATTATGCTAAACACCTTGATGGCAAGAGATAAAAACACCAAATTTGAAATTGATGAAACTTACGAAATAAAAGATTTTAATTTGGCCATATCAGATACAACTTCTCTTTCTAAAAACCGAAGCGATGTGAAAGCCATCGAAAAAACGATGGAAATAAATCAGCTCAAAATTGTAGCCGAAAAAACAAAGTTATTGCCCGAGTTTGGTATAAAATACGATCATATGTTTGCTTTTGGAGAACAACCCCAACAATTTTCCTTGATGGGAATGATTACCATTCCCATGCCTTGGTCAACAAAAATGAATAAAGCCAATATCGACAGTTTTCAAATTAAAAATGAAAGTTTGAACTGGCAAAAGCAAATGATTTTGAATGAAGCCACAGGAATGATTTCGGGAATGAATACGGAACTGACTAATTTGAAAAAACAATATGAAATCACCCAAAAAAGTATCATCCCTGCCTTGAAAAAAAATTATGAAACTACAATTTTGGCTTGGCAAAATAACACTGGTGATTTATTTGCCACTCTCGATGCTTGGGAAGCATTAAATATGGCCCAAATTGATGCGTTAGATAAATTGCAAAGTATTTTGGCAGCTCAAGTAGAAATTGAAAAACAATTAGAAACAAAATAATTATGAACAAGTATATAAAGTATGGTTTGGCTTTTATAGTAATTTCCATTATTGGAATTGCAATTTATTTATTTGCCATAAAATCAGACAATCATTCGGAAATGGAACATCAAAACGAGATTTACACTTGTTCAATGCATCCACAAATCATTAGAGATAATCCTGGAAATTGCCCTATATGCGGAATGACTTTGGTAAAAAAAATAACAGAGAATAATTCCGTTGACGATAATTCAATCGACAATCTTATAAAACCTACCGACAATTTTATAGTAGGGAATTATCAAACTACAACGGCAATAGACACTACTTTGAGAAGTGAAATAAATTTACCGGGCATTGTGTCATATGACCCAAATTCATCGGTAAACATTGCAGCTCGAATGAGCGGAAGAATAGAACGAATGTATGTCAATTATAAATATCAAAAAGTAAATAAAGGACAAAAACTGTTTGATTTATACAGCCCAGAATTACTTACGGAGCAACAAAACTTCATTTATATGGTCATTAATGATGCTGAAAATCCTTCGATTATTAAAGCCTCCAGACAAAAATTGTTGCTTTATGGAATGACTCAAAATCAAATAAATGCGTTGTCTAATTCCAAAAAAGTAAACCCACAAATTTCAATTTATAGTCCTGCTTCCGGGATTATTGACGGAACAGGAACGATGGATAATGCAGCCAATCCCGTGATGCAAAGTGCGAGTAACAACACTGCAACATTGGATGTTAAGGAAGGAGATTATATAAAAAAGGGAGAAGTCATTTTTAAACTATTAAATACGGATAAAGTATGGGGAATATTCAATGTTATCCAAGGCTATAATAGTTTTATTAAATCCAATCAATCTATCAAAATTACTACCGAACTAGACAAAGATGAATCCATAGATGCAAAAATAAATTTTGTAGAAACACAATTAAATGCAACAGATAAAACCAATAGAATTCGAGTTTATTTAAATAACAATAAATTAAAATTACCAATTGGGTTAAGATTGCAAGGAGTTGTGAAAACAAATCCTGTAAAAGGAATTTGGATACAAAAACAGTCAATGGTAAGCATTGGAAACAAGAAAATAGTTTTCTTAAAGATGAAGAATGGCTTTAAAGCATCGGCCATAAAAACAGGAATTGAAATGGATGATTTTATTCAAATTATTGAGGGCATTTCAGTAAAAGACACCATTGCCAAAAACGCACAATATTTAATTGACAGCGAAAGCTTTATTAAAACCGAATAATGATGAAAACAATAAAAAGAATAAGCTTACTAACAATACTACTTACGGTAATGGTAGCTTGCAATACTAAAAATAAAGAAGACCATAGCAAGCACAATAAGAGTAAAGAAACGACATTTTACACTTGTTCTATGGATCCACAAGTTAAGGAAGACAAACCGGGAAAATGCCCCATTTGCCATATGGAGTTAACTCCCGTAAAACAAGATGACACAGAGGCTAATGAAATCAGTTTGAGCAAACAGCAAATACAATTGGGAAATATCACTACCCAAACTATTTCAGAAACTCAAAGCAGTTTAGAGCAAAATTATACGGGAGTCTTGACCATTAATCAAGAGAAAATCAAAACCATTTCTGCAAGAGCAATGGGACGAATTGAAAAGCTGTATTTCAAAACCGTTGGGGATTATGTGGCTAAAAATCAACCTGTATATCAATTGTATAGTGAAGATATTGCCATTGCCAAACAGGATTATTACACAGCGTACAAACAACTGGCAATGCCAGGCGATTTTGGAAAAAATGCCCGAAATATGCTAACTGCTGCAAAACAAAAACTGTTGTTTTTTGGTTTAACCAATGCCCAAATTGAAAGTTTAAAAACCAGTAAGGAAGTTTCCCCTTATACCATTTTTTATAGCACTGCCAGTGGAACAATATCTGAAATAAGTACCACCGAAGGCAGTTATGCAATGGAAGGTTCTAGCATCATTAAATTGGCAGATTTAAACAGTCTTTGGTTAGAAACACAGGTAAACGTAAACTATGCTAAAAATCTAAAAATAGGACAAAATGCTCAAATAACATTTACCGATTTTCCCGATAGAACCATAAATGCACAAGTTTCTTTTATCAATCCTGAAATTAATTCAGATACTCGACTGCTTTTAATTCGATTGGAAATCCCAAACCCAAATCTGCAATTAAAACCAGGGATGCAAGCTATGGCAAAATTGATGCAATCTAATCTAAAAGGATTGTATATTCCAGTTGATGCAGTTATCAGGGAAGAAAACGCTTCCTATATTTGGGTTGAAAAAAGACCGGGAGTATTTGAAAGTCTAATGGTTGAAACAGGAATAGAAACCAATGGAATGATAGAAATAAAATCAGAATTAGATAGGTCAAAAAAAGTGGTGATTACTGGTGCCTATGCCATAAACAGTGAATATAAATTTCGAAAAG
>Ga0208509_1000038_pt1 | contig 72265 bp, 64 predicted proteins | sample LakWasMeta7_HOW4_2_FD_183857 | JGI IMG/M metagenome (GOLD analysis project Ga0208509, IMG submission 183857) | Freshwater sediment methanotrophic microbial communities from Lake Washington under simulated oxygen tension - Sediment Metagenome... | ecosystem: Environmental > Aquatic > Freshwater >...
TGCTGGTTGTAGGTGCCTGGATGCAAACTCCCCTCAATATTTGGAAGTAAGGGGCAAATCAATGTCTACCCATTCCGCGGCCCCAAAACCGCTTGCTTTCTCGCTAAAGGATTTTCTCTACAGCTTTCTGCTGATGGAGTTGTTCAAGGGACTGGCTTTGACCGGTCGATATGCGTTTCGTCGCAAGGTGACTCTGCAGTACCCCGAAGAGAAAACACCGCTGTCTCCGCGTTTTCGCGGCCTCCATGCCTTGCGCCGATATGAAAACGGTGAAGAACGCTGTATTGCATGCAAGCTATGTGAAGCTGTGTGTCCGGCGATGGCGATCACCATCGAGTCTGAAATGCGTGACGACGGTTCACGCCGCACGACGCGTTACGACATCGACTTGAACAAGTGTATTTATTGCGGCTTTTGTGAGGAAAGCTGTCCGGTTGATTCCATCGTTGAGACCCACATTTTTGAATACCACGGTGAATCGCGCGCTGATTTGTATTTCACCAAGGACATGCTGCTGGCGGTTGGGGATCGCTACGAAACCCAGATCGCTGCGGCCAAGCAGGCAGACGCCAAATACCGCTGATCTGTCGCAAGAAAGAAATTGAATCATGAGTGTCACGACTGGTCTGTTTTACGTGTTTTCCACGATCATGCTGTTGGCAGCGTTTCGTGTGATCACGGCCCGCAACCCAATACATGCCGTACTGTTTCTGGTATTGACGTTTTTTCAGGCAGCAATGATCTGGATGCTGTTGAAGGCAGAGTTTTTGGCGATTACCCTGGTGTTGGTCTACGTTGGCGCGGTCATGGTGCTGTTCCTGTTCGTTGTCATGATGATGGATATCAACATGGAAGACCTGCGGCGTGGGTTCTGGAAACACTTTCCATTCGCGGCAATCGTTGGCGTGGTCATTGCACTGGAAATGTCGGCCGTATTGATGGGTGGTTTTCGCGTGGTGGATGACCCCGCGTCGGTTGCGAATGTCGCACCTGTTTCAAACACCAAAGAATTGGGCAAGGTGCTGTATACGCAGTACATCTATCCCCTGGAGGTCGCGGCCGCAATTCTCTTGGTCGCCATGATTGCCGCCATTGCCTTGACTTTGCGCGCTCGCAAAGATTCCAAGTTCATTAGCCCATCAGACCAGGTGCGTGTCAAGTCCCGAGACCGTTTGAAGGTCGTCAAACTGGCCGCAACCAAACCGGCGGCATCCGCCCCACCGGTAAGCACAACTCAAGTGGAGAAATAAGCATGGTTTTGACACTAGGCCACTTCCTGTCGTTGGGCGCCATACTGTTCGCGTTGTCGGTCGTTGGCATTTTCCTGAACCGGCGCAACCTGATTGTCCTGCTGATGGCCATTGAGCTCATGTTGTTAGCCGTCAATACGAATTTCGTTGCGTTCTCTCACTATTTGCACGACATGCACGGCCAGATATTTGTGTTCTTTATTTTGACAGTTGCCGCGGCGGAATCTGCCATTGGCCTGGCCATTCTGGTACTGCTGTTTCGCAATAAGTCCAGCATCAGCGTGGACGAACTCAATACGCTCAAGGGTTAAAAAGAATATGAGCCAAACCCTGTCTGCTTCTACATTGCTGATGGTGCCGTTGGCTCCATTGGTTGCATCCATCATTGCCGGTGTCTTTGGAACCAAGTTTGGTGGCAATCGCATTGGCCGAAGTGCCAGTCATTGGCTGACCATATTGGGAGTTGCCCTTTCCTTCGTGTTGTCGGCCATGACACTGAATTCGGTAGCGGCTGACGGCGCCCGCTTCAACGAGACGCTGTACACCTGGATGGTGGTTGGTGGCCTCAAAATGGAGATTGGATTTCTGGTGGACGGCTTGACCGCCATGATGATGTGCGTTGTGACCTTTGTTTCGCTGATGGTGCACATATTCACCATCGGCTACATGAAGGAAGATGAAGGGTACAACCGCTTCTTCTCTTACATCTCGCTGTTCACATTCTCGATGCTGATGCTGGTCATGAGCAACAACATGCTCCAGCTCTTCTTTGGGTGGGAAGCCGTGGGTCTGGTGTCATATTTGCTGATCGGTTTCTGGTTCAACAAGCCGACCGCGATTTTCGCGAACATGAAAGCCTTTCTGGTCAACCGCGTGGGTGATTTTGGGTTCATTCTCGGTATCGGCTTGATCGCAGCCTTTGCGGGCACGCTGAATTACACGGAAGCATTCGCGAAGTCCTCAGAGCTGGCCGCCTTGAGTCTTCCGGGTACGAACTGGATGCTGATTACGGTCATCTGTATCTGCCTGTTTATCGGTGCCATGGGTAAGTCGGCCCAGTTTCCTTTGCATGTCTGGTTGCCCGATTCCATGGAGGGTCCTACGCCTATTTCCGCGCTGATTCATGCTGCCACGATGGTGACGGCAGGGATTTTCATGGTGGCCCGTATGTCGCCGCTGTTCGAACTTAGTGATACGGCCTTGAGCTTCATCATGGTCATTGGCTCCATCACGGCACTGTTCATGGGCTTTTTGGGCATTATTCAAAACGACATCAAGCGTGTGGTCGCCTATTCGACTCTGTCGCAGCTGGGTTATATGACCGTGGCATTAGGTGCCTCCGCCTATTCGGTGGCTGTGTTCCATTTGATGACGCACGCGTTCTTTAAGGCACTGCTGTTCCTGGCGGCCGGCTCAGTCATCATGGGTGTTCACCACAATCAGGACATTCGCTGGATGGGCGGGCTGCGCAAATACATGCCGATTACGTGGTTCACATCTTTGGTGGGGTCTTTGGCACTCATTGGTACGCCATTTTTTGCTGGTTTCTATTCAAAAGACAGCATCATTGAGGCGGTTCTGGAAAGTCATTTGCCGGGTGCGGGGTTTGCAAAGTTTGCGGTATTGGCTGGTGTATTTGTTACCGCTTTTTATTCGTTCCGCATGTATTTCCTGGTGTTCCATGGCAAAGAGCGGTTTGACCAAAATCCGGATGCGCACCATGACCACGATGATCACCATGGTGAACACCACGGTCCGCATGAATCACCATGGGTGGTAACGGTGCCCCTTGTTTTGCTGGCCATCCCATCCGCCGTGATTGGCTATCTGACCATCGGCCCCATGCTGTTTGGAGACTTCTTCAAGGACGCCATCTTCGTGAACGCCGAGCTGCATCCGGCGATGGAGGAGTTGGGTCATGCCTTCCATGGTCCTACCCAGATGGCCATGCACGCGTTGACCAGTCTGCCCTTGTGGCTTGCGGTTGCGGGTGTGGCGTTGGCCTATGTTTTCTATATGGTGAAGCCCTCGTGGCCTGCCGCCATCAAGCGGACGTTCAGCCCGATTTTCAACCTGCTCGAAAACAAGTACTACCTTGACTGGATCAATGAAAATATTCTGGCTCGCGGTGCACGTGTGTTGGGAGCAGGCCTCTGGAAAGTCGGCGATCAGGCAATTATTGACGGAGCTATGGTCAATGGTTCATGGAAGCTCGTTGGCTGGATTTCCGGATCTGTGCGCAGGGTCCAGACCGGTTATCTGTACCACTATGCGCTGGTCATGATTCTGGGCATTTTTGTGCTCATGACGTATTTCGTTTGGCTCAAGTAGGAGAAGAAAAATATGGGATTGTTGAGCCTCGCAATTTGGACGCCCATCGCGTTCGGAGTTGTATTGCTGGCCTTGGGTCGGGATGACCAAGCGCAGACTGTGCGTTGGTTGGCATTGCTGGGTGCGGTGTGCAGCTTTTTGGTGACCCTGCCTCTGTATAGCCAATTCAATACGTCTACGGCGGCCATGCAATTTGTCGAGAATTTCTCGTGGATTGATCGCTTCAATGTGAAATACCATCTCGGTGTTGACGGAATTTCTTTGTGGTTCGTTTTGTTGACGGCGTTTATCAATGTGGTTGTCATCATCGCCGGCTGGGAAGTCATTACCCGGCGTGTCAATCAGTACATGGGCGCCTTTCTGATTCTCAGCGGATTGATGATCGGCGTGTTTTGCACACTGGATGGGCTGCTGTTTTATGTGTTTTTCGAAGCCACGTTGATTCCGATGTATCTGATCATCGGTATCTGGGGCGGGCCGAACAAGATTTACGCGGCTTTTAAGTTCTTCTTGTACACCTTGCTGGGCTCCCTGCTGATGTTGGTCGCCCTGATTTTCTTGTACACCAAATCGGGCGGCAGTTTTGATTTGGCGGTGTGGCACGCGATGCCACTGGATCGGACCAGTCAAACGCTGTTGTTCTTTGCTTTTTTTGCCGCCTTTGCAGTCAAAGTCCCTATGTGGCCAGTCCATACATGGTTGCCCGATGTGCACGTAGAGGCCCCGACGGGGGGCTCTGCAGTGCTGGCTGCCATCATGCTGAAACTGGGTGCCTACGGGTTCCTGCGGTTCTCTTTGCCGATTGCGCCGGACGCAGCCCATGAATGGGCGGGGTTGATGATCGCGTTGTCGCTGATTGCTGTGGTCTATGTCGGATTGGTTGCCATGGTGCAGCAAGACATGAAGAAGCTGGTGGCGTATTCATCGGTTGCACACATGGGCTTCGTGACCCTCGGGTTTTTCATATTCATCGACTTGGGCATGTCTGGCGGTCTGGTGCAAATGATCGCACACGGCTTCGTATCCGGTGCCATGTTTCTGTCCATCGGCGTGCTGTATGACCGGGTTCATTCCCGTGAAATAGCCAGTTATGGAGGCGTGGTGAACACCATGCCCAAGTTCGCAGCCTTTGCCTTGTTTTTTGCGATGGCCAATTGTGGCTTGCCAGGAACAGCCGGGTTTGTGGGTGAATGGATGGTGATCCTGGCTGCCGTCAAATTCAATTTCTGGATTGGATTCGCGGCCGCAAGTGCGCTGATTTTTGGTGCCGCGTACACCTTGTGGATGTTCAAGCGGGTGTACCTTGGCCCGGTTACCAACGACCACGTGAAAGAGCTGACTGATATCAACTCCAGAGAGTTCCTGATGCTTGCGCTACTCGCTGCTGCCGTTTTGTGGATGGGCGTTTATCCAAAGCCTTTTACGGATGTCATGGATGCCTCGGTTGCCCAACTGCTCAAGCATGTTGCGATTTCCAAGTTGAACTGATCAAACTGAATTGAGAGACGAAAGATGATTGACAAAATCAGTTGGATCGCGGTTTATCCCGATATGGTCTTGCTCGTGATGGCATGTGTCATCGCCTTGCTGGATCTTGGCATCAAGAGTCCTATGCGGGGCACGACCTACGTGTTTACGCTACTGACGCTGGGCGTGGTTGCGTACATGCAGGCTGACCTGGCCCTAAGAGGGGATACCTTGTACGGCTTCGGCAACATGGTTGTCAGTGACACTATGGGGGCCTGGCTCAAGTGCTTTGCGACGATCGCAGTCATGGTTACTTTGGTGTACGGACGTCCGTATTCTTCACATCGCGGGATGCTGCGGGGCGGTGAGTTCTTTACGCTAAGTATTTTCTCTCTGCTGGGTATGTCCGTAATGATCTCGGGAAACAACCTCCTGGTGATTTACATGGGGCTCGAGTTATTGACCCTGTCCAGTTATGCCTTGGTGGCTTTGCGCCGTGACAACGCGACGGCGACTGAAGCGGCCATGAAGTACTTTGTGCTGGGTGCCATGGCATCAGGCTTCTTGCTGTATGGCATGTCCATGTTGTACGGTGCGACCGGTTCATTGGATATCACGACCATATTCAAAGCCATTTCATCGGGCCAAATTCGCCATCAGGTCCTGGTGTTTGGTCTTGTTTTCATTGTGTCGGGACTGGCATTCAAGCTCGGCGCCGTTCCTTTTCACATGTGGATTCCGGACGTCTACCAGGGTGCTCCGACCGCTATCACGCTGATGATTGGTGGAGCGCCAAAGCTGGCAGCTTTTGCCATGACCATGCGCCTTTTGGTCGAAGGACTATTGCCTCTGGCCGTGGATTGGCAGCAAATGCTTTTGATGCTCTCGGTGGGCTCATTGTTGGTAGGCAATCTGGCGGCCATTGCCCAGACAAATGTCAAGCGGATGCTGGCGTTTTCCACCATTTCACAAATGGGTTTTGTGCTGTTGGGCGTTTTATCGGGTGTTGTCAGCGGTGACTCGGCAACCTACACGGCAAACGCCTATAGTTCGGCGATGTTCTATGTCATCACCTATGTGCTGACGACGCTGGCCAGTTTCGGTGTGTTGCTGTTACTGTCACAAGAAGGCTTTGAGAGTGAAGAGATTGCTGATCTGGCCGGTTTGAATCAGCGTAGCCCCCTGTATGCCGGTGTCATGGCCGTCTGCCTTCTTTCGCTGGCAGGCATCCCTCCCTTGGTCGGGTTCTATGCCAAATTGGCAGTCTTGCAGGCCCTGGTGGCTTCTGGCCAAGGTATGCATTTGGGAATCGCTGTATTTGCCGTGCTGATGTCATTGATTGGTGCGTTCTATTACTTGCGGGTCATCAAAGTGATGTATTTCGACGCCCCGATTACAGCCAGCAATATCGTCGCGCCACTGGACGTTCGCGTCGTCCTGTGTATCAACGGTGCGTTGGTGCTGGTCCTCGGCTTGCTGCCAGGAGGATTGCTCGCACTGTGTGGAAGTGCCATCCGGAAGATGCTGGGCACCTGATCTGACCATATTTGGCATGTGACCCCTCTCCCCGCGTGGCTGGTACCGCCTTACTCTCACTCCGGCGCTGATTCTCTCGCTGGTTCGCATGAATAACCGTCATCTGATGGAGACCAAGCGCTCCAGCCAAGAAGTATTTCGGGGGCGGCTCCTACATGCCTTTCAGGATACTGTTGATCTTGCAGACGGTTCAACCTCTGTTCGCGAGTACGTTGTTCATCCGGGCGCGGTCATGGTCATACCATTGCTGCAAGATGAATATGGTAGTACACGTGTTGTGCTGGAACGCCAATTCCGCTATCCGATTGGGCAGGTGATGGTTGAGTTTCCAGCCGGTAAGCTTGATGCTGGCGAGTCAACTTGGGACTGCGCACGACGCGAATTGCGGGAAGAAACAGGCTATTCTGCCCTTGAGTGGGCGCGTGCCGGACAGCTGCATCCCGTTATTGCCTATTCCACCGAGTTCATTGATATCTGGTTTGCACGTGGATTGAGTGCCGGTGAGCGTAACCTGGATGTGGGTGAGCACCTGGATGTGTTTACCGCGACTTCATCAGAGTTACTGCAATGGTGTGTGGATGGCACAGTTACCGATGGGAAGACCCTGGCCGGTGCGCTCTGGATGCAGAATGTGCTCAGTGGCGCCTGGTCTCTGAACTGGCAATCGGTTGGTTCGCCGCATCACAAATAGGAGCCTTTGTGAAAGTATTGGATTTGCAGTGCGGAATAGGGCATGTATTTGAAGGCTGGTTTGCCTCGGAAGCTGATTTCTTAGGACAGTGCCAGAAATCACTTGTGCAATGCCCCGTTTGCGGTGATCCATCAGTGGTGAAAAAGTTGAGTGCTCCGCGTCTGCTGTTATCGGGCAGTCGCGTCGCCAACCCAGAGCCGCGTGATCCGTCTGTTTCGCGGGATTCCGACATTGGCAATTCGGCATTGACAGACGCATGGTGGGCCCTGACGCGCCAAATGCTCGCCCAGACTACGGATGTGGGGGATAAATTCTCTGAGGAAGCCCGCAAGATCCACTATGGTGAACAAAAGTCCCGCAGTTTGCGGGGCACTGCTAGCTTGCAGGAAGCGCAATCCCTGGTCGATGAAGGGATTGACGTTGTACCCTTTCCCATGCCATTGGCCTTGAAAGGGCGCCTGCAATAGCGTGTTCAGGCGCTGATATTGACAATACGGCCCGTCGCCTGGCCCTGAATGTTGACAACCGGTGCGGCATCGGCATTGGTCTTCAAGGGATTGCCACTCAAGGCGCGCTTTTCAGTGGTTGCGCTGTACATCTGTTCAATCAGCTTTTGCACCTCCAAGGGTACCTCTGAGGTGCTGCGGTCCCGGGGTTGTGAGTAGGTCGCCGCTTCCTCTCGTGCCCTGGCAGAGACTTTTCGGACGTTGTCTTGGCTCTGTCTTGCCTGCCGCTCCGCATCATCGGCTTGCGCTCGCAGATCCCTTGCGGTGGCCTCCGCCTGATCTGCTTCCCGCCGAGCTTGCTCAAGTCGCGCCTTTCCCGAGCTGAATTGCCGTGGCGGATTTGCGCTATTGGTGGCTGTGATTGAAACCATGGCTTATCAAAAAAGCCTTGTTTGCGGCCTTTCAGGCCGTAACGTTGAGATGGCGTCCGGTAATTTGCCCCTGCGTGTTGACAACGGGTTTGGCAGCAGTCTGCTCTGCTTTGCGTGTCTCATTCTCGGGGGGCTTGCTGTCGCGCACCGGGGGCTTCTGATTTTCAGCTACGCGCTTGGGCGCGTTAGCATGTTGCACGGCGGGCTTGTTGACTGAGCTGACATCCATAGCGAACTCCCAAGTGGTGTACAGCCCATTCTACGAACGCAGCCTGCCGATTTCAACCCCTGGTTTTGAGCAGAATGCTTGTGTGGTGTCAGGCATTGAACTGCAACGCTGCCAAACCGGCGTAAACCCCGCCGCGTGCGACCAGTTCGGCATGTGTTCCTTGCTCCACCAGCTTCCCGTGGTCCAGCACCACGATGCGGTCTGCCTTTTGAACGGTGGCCAGTCGATGTGCAATAACCAGTGTGGTGCGGTCGCGCATGGCGGATTCCAATGCCGCCTGCACCATTCGCTCACTTTCGGCGTCCAGCGCACTGGTGGCCTCATCCAGCAGTAACAGTGGCGGGTTTTTGAGCATTGCTCTGGCAATTGCGATACGCTGGCGTTGGCCGCCTGACAGTCGCAAGCCACGTTCACCCAAAAAAGTGTTGTAGCCATCGGGCAGGGCGGTGATAAATTCGTGGGCAAATGCTGACTGCGCCGCTGCAAGGACCTCCGCATCCGTTGCCGTGGGCTTGCCATAGCGGATGTTTTCCATGGCGCTATTGGAAAAAATGACGGCGTCTTGCGGCACGATGCCAATGCGTTGGCGCAGTGCGCCGAGCGACATTTCCTTTGTGTCCACACCGTCCAGAACAATACGGCCTTGCACTGGATCGTAGAAACGCAGCAGCAATTGGAAGACTGTGCTTTTCCCCGCCCCGCTGGGACCTACGATGGCAACGGTCTGGCCTGCCCGGATGTCCAGTGAAAAGTTCGACAAGGCAGTTTGCAATGGCCGGGAAGGATAGTTGAAGGTAATTGCTTCGAAATTGATAGCGCTACCAGCAGCAGGTACGAGGGCTAGTGCAGGATTCTTTGGGGAAACAATTGGTGACTGGGTCTCCAGAAGTTCCACCAGTCGCTCGGTCGCCCCAGCAGCCCGCAACAAGTCGCCGTAGACTTCACCCAATATGGCAAAGGCGCTGGCCAGGATGATGACGTACACCACGGTTTGCCCCAAGTGCCCAGCAGAGATACGCCCCGCCATTACGGCTTGTGTGCCCTGGTACAAGCCCCATAGCAGCGCGGCGGATGTGGCGATGATGATGAAGGCAACCAACACTGACCTCGCCTTTGAGCGGCGAATGGCGGTGTCAAAGGCGTTGTCAGTGGATGTCGCAAAGCGATTGGCCTCACGGGTTTCTGCCGTGTAGCTTTGCACCACTGGAATGGCGTTGAGTACCTCGGCCGCGATGGAGCTGGAATCGGCAATTCGGTCCTGACTGGCCCGGGACAGCTTACGCACCCGTCGACCGAACCATAGGCTGGGAATCACAATTAGCACCAGAACACCCATGACTTGAAACATGACAAGGGGATTGGTCCAAACCAGCACACCCAGTGCGCCCACACCCATGACCAAGTTGCGCAAACCCATGCTCAGGGATGAGCCCACGACCGTTTGCACCAGGATCGTATCTGACGTGAGGCGAGACAGGACTTCGCCGGTTTGCGTGGTTTCAAAGAACTCTGGACTTTGCTGCAAGACGTGGCTGTAGACCGCGTTGCGCAGGTCGGCGGTAACCCGTTCACCAAGCCAGCTAACCATGTAAAAGCGCGCGGCTGAGAAGAGTCCCAACGCCACAGCCACCGCAAACATCATTCCAAAATGTTCACGCAGGGCCATGACCTGCTGCCCCTTGTCTGTCGTCACAAGACCTCCGTCAATCAGGCTGCGCAAGGCCAACGGAAATGCCAAGGTTGCGATTGCGGCCAAAACCAGGAATACGAACGCGAGGGCAATGCGCCAGCGGTAGGGGCGCAGAAAGGGGAGTAGTCCCGACAAGGACTTGGGATTTTGTGATTTGGGGCGTTCTGTGGTCATGGGGAGGTAGGTGGGGCGGGAACTTCTCCACACAAGTGGTGCGGGTTACCACGGATGATAGGCGGCTCTTAGCCCTGCACTAACGCTCAAGCTAATCTAGATCAACTCAATTATTTGCCAGTTCTGCTATTCTCTGCGCGCGGAGTGGTCAACCGCCGAACCCTGAGTCCCGTTCAAGGATTGCGGCGCATCCGCAAGAGCCCCCCAATTAACCCAAGAGGAAATGAAATGAAACGTATTGTTTTGGCTGTTTTGTCTGCTGCTGCCACGATTGCGGTTACAAGCCCAGCTTTTGCTGACGAGGCACTGGCCAAATCCAAGAATTGCATGGCTTGCCATGCAGTTGATAAGAAGGTCGTTGGACCTGCCTACAAGGACGTCGCAAAGAAATATGCTGGCGATGCCAAGGCTGCAGACGTGCTGGCTGCCAAGGTTATCAAGGGTGGCGCAGGCGTATGGGGCCCGGTTCCCATGCCAGCCAACGCGCAGGTGAATGAGGCTGACAGCAAGAAGCTTGTCGCCTGGATCCTCTCACTCAAGTAAAGTCCTTCACTTGGCAAAAAAACCCGCAATCTGCGGGTTTTTTGTTTTTTGGCGTGCTGGTTGTGCGTGAAATGACACGCTTTACAATTTGGTTTCCTGAAACAAGTCCAAGTTAGAGAAATCCGCATGGAAGTCGATGAATTCAACATACCGCGCTTTTTGGCGGTTCTTCCGTTGTTTGGGGACCTGTCACCGCTGGAGTTGAGCCGGGCCGCGCAGGGTTGCCTGGTTCGCAGGTTGTCACGTGGCGACACCATATTTCGGTTTGGGGAGCCGTGCGAAGAGTTTCATGTCGTGATCTCGGGCCAGGTAAAGCTTTTTGCGATTTCCCCTGCCGGTCAGGAGAAGGTCATTGAATTGGTAGGCCCAGGTCAAAGCTTTGCCGAAGCATTGATGTTCACGGGAAAATCGTACATTCTGAACGCCGAATCCTTGACGAACACGTTGCTGTTGACGGTTAGCAAGCACGCGATCGTCGCCGAAATTGAGCGTGATCCTCGTTTTTCGATGAAGATGCTCGCAGGCATTTCACGTCGCCTGCATGGTCTGATTCACGATATTGAATCTGGTGCTTTGCACAGCGGTGTGCAGCGCGTAATCGGCTACTTGCTGCGGGACAACGAAGTTCAGGATGGCGCGAGCGATGCAGTCATCACTGTCTCCCTTCCGGTCACGAAAGCAACCATTGCGTCTCGACTGTCCCTTACGCCTGAATACTTCTCCAAAGTGTTGCGGGAATTGGAGGAGGAAAAGCTCATCGAGATCGATAAACGCGATATACGCATCATCGATCCGCAGCGTCTGCTGCGGTACGGAGTACATTAGCAGGAGGGAACTTGCCTGCGTGGAGACGACTCCACTCAGCTATCCCAGCGTTGCTAGGTTTTCGGCAAGGCGCTTCCCACAAAGTTTTGTTTCACCAGTGGCGCAGTATCGACCTGTGGTACGTGGCATGTATTGCACTGCCAGCGTGTCATGTCAACTTTCTGAGCCTTGAAATGGCTTTCCCCCATTTTTGGGGCCCCTTTTTCTTTGTATTTGGCCAGCCCGTGGCATTCAATGCACTGGTTGTCTTCCAGCGTAATCTCGTCAAAGTTGTCCAGCGTATGCGGAATGACCGGCGGTTGGCCATTGAACGTACGAACAACCAGTTGTTGTTGACCCGGCTTTTTCCCTTGGTAGGCTTTTGCTTCGAAAGGTGCATCGGCGGCGCTTACGTCGGTGCCTCGCATGGAATTGACTTTCTGGTAGGTTGCTTGCTCGTAGGAGACAGCGCACCCAACGCTCAATACAACGGCGGCAAGTGTCGCCAGGGTCATTCGAAAGTGATTTTGTTTCATGCTTTACTCCTCGTTAAACAGGTGGGTTGGACCGCACCGTGCAGGCTTCGTGCGCAGTGTCGGATGATTGATGGAAACGGCTGGAAAAGACAAAAACGTCTTTGGAACAGACATCTATGCAACGCCCGCAATTGGTGCAATTCGAAGAGAGTACAACGGGGCTCGTCCCGGCAGGTCCCCCCTTGAGTGGGGCTTTCAGGATCAATGGCTCGGGGCAAACGGCGTAGCAGTCGGCACAGTCATTGCAGTCGGATCTTTTTTTTGCGGTTACGCGCAATACGCTTTTGAGGCCGATCAGGCTGTAGGCAGCACCTACCGGGCAAACGCGTCCACACCAACCGCGGTGCATGACGAACAGGTCAAAGAGGAAAACAGACAGTACGACGGTCCAGGTCAACCCGCCGCCAAACAGCAAGCCGCGGTGCAGCATGGTCACGGGATTGATCCACTCCCAGGCAACGGTGCCTGTAACCGCGCTGACGACCAGTGTCATAGCCAGAATCCAGTAGCGCGTTCCGCGCGACAGATGCGCACCTCCGCGGATGCCCAAGAGTGGGCGCAACCAGGCGGCAAGGTCGGTGATCGGGTTGACGGGGCAAACCCAGGAACAATAGGCTCGTCCACCGACCAATGCGTAGAAACACAGCACGATGATGGCTCCCGCAATGGCGGTCACGAGCGGCCAGTGCCCGGCTGACAAAGACTGCAGCAATACGTAGGGGTCCGTCAATGGAAGCACACCAAGAGTCAGGCTTGACGTGAGATTGCCTTTGACGAACCAGATTCCCGCCCAGGGGCCGAGCAGAAAGAGTGCGAGCAGCCCCAGTTGCGAACTTCTGCGCAGCAGCAACCACTGGTGCGCTTTCCACCAGCCTTTGGCCTGCAAAGCATCCCTGCCGACAGATGTTTGCCGCAACAAAGTCATCGCGCCACCTCCGTAGTCGAAGGCATGCCAGCAGGGCCTGGAATCTGGCTACCCGGGTCAAAATGGCCTGGCAAACGCAGACCTTCGGGAAGTCGGTCCGGAAGATCGAGATTTCCCTGGCCCTCAATGAGCGAGTGACCGGCGTTCTTCGTCTGTTCAATCCACCCCAAGCGGTAGTGTTCTCCCATTTCGCCTTTAGCCAGGTTGGTCGGGTAGACCTTGATCGCTGCTGTCTTGAGCACACAGGCTTGCTCGCACTTGCCACAGCCTGTGCAGATGTCTGAATGAACTACCGGCTCAAAAATGGCGTGCCGATCCGTTCTGGTGTTGTGGCGCACCTCCAGGGTGATGGCTTTGTCAATCAATGGACATACGCGGTAACACACGTCGCAGCGAAGCCCCTGAAAGTTGAGACAGGTTTCCTTGTCAACCAGCACGGCCAGGCCCATGCGCGCTTTCTTGATGTCGGTCAGCGCGTGGTCTAGCGCACCGCTGGGGCATGCCTTGACGCAGGGTATGTCCTCACACATCTCGCAGGCACCCACGCGGGAAACATAGAAAGGTGTTCCGTTGGTGACCGGCTGGCCCGGCGTGGCAAGATGAAGAATGCCGGGAGGGCAGTCGCGCACGCACAGGCCGCAGCGCACGCACGCACCCAGAAATCCATCCTCTGACCCGGCCCCGGGTGGCCGCAGAGCCAGTGCCGGCAGCGCTTTAGCCTGGGTAACCGCCAGACCCAAGCCTAGTCCCAGCATGCCGACACCGCAGCCCATGCGGGCGGCGTTCAGCACGAACGCCCTGCGTTCTGCACGGTCTGGTTTGGACGGGGTATTCATGGCGGCGATGTGAACGGGGCCTGGTTGGGCACTGGGCGCACCCAGACCCCCTGTTTCATGGCGATCAGACTTTGACAACCTTGCAAGCGCACTTCTTGAAGTCTGTTTCCTTCGAGATAGGGCAGGTCGCATCCAGCGTGAGTTTGTTGACCAGGCGGTTCTCGTCAAAGAACGGCACGAAGACGAGCCCCTGTGGAGGCTTGTTGCGCCCGCGGGTTTCGACTTTGGTCGTGATCTCACCCCGGCGCGTCGCTACCTTGACGGTGTCGCCACGCTGCAGGCCACGGCTCTTGGCGTCATCCGGATGCATGTAAATCCAGGCGTCCGGCATGGCACGGTGCAGCTCTGGCACGCGGCGTGTCATGGAGCCGGTATGCCAGTGTTCCAGGACACGACCTGTGCAGAGCCACAAGTCGTAGTCCTTGTCCGGCATTTCCGCTGCGGGCTGGTAGGGCAGGGCGAAAACGACAGCTTTGCCATCAGGCTTTCCGTAGAATTTCAGCGTTTCGCCTTTTTTGATATAGGAGTCAAATCCTTCACGGTACCGCCACAGGGTTTCCTTGCCGTTGACCACCGGCCAGCGCAGCCCCCGTGCCTTGTGGTAGATGTCGAACTCACCCAGGTCCTTGCCCTTGCCCATGCCGAACCGGCGGTATTCCTCGAACAACCCCTTTTGCACGTAGTAGCCAAAGGCTTCCGTTTCGTCGTTGGTGTAGTTGGCCCATGCGTGGGCGTTCACGCGCGCTGCTTCGGGTTTGGCGAACTTGTCCACCTCACCGTTTGCGTAAAGCACGTCATACAAGGTCTTGCCCTTGTACTGCGGGTTCTTCTCCAGTATTTCGGCGGTCCAGACTTCCTCGGTCTTGAAACGCTTGGAAAATTCAATGAACTGCCACAGGTCGCTGCGGGCCTCACCGGGTGCTTTGACCTGCTGACGCCAGAACTGGCTGCGCCGCTCCGCATTGCCGAAGGCGCCTTCCTTTTCCATCCACATGGCGGAAGGAAGAATCAGGTCGGCACTGACGGCGGACACGGTCGGGTAGCAGTCTGACACCACGACAAAATTGTCCGGGTTGCGCCAGCCGGGATAGGTCTCGCCGTTGATATTCGGCCCGGCCTGCATGTTGTTGTTGGTGGAGGACCAATAGAAATTCAGCTTGCCGTCTTTCAGTGCGCGGCTTTGCGCGACCGCGTGCAACCCGGGTGCTGCCTGGATCGTGCCGGCCGGAACTTTCCAGATCTTCTCTGCGGCTTCGCGGTGGGCGGGATTCGCCACCAGCATGTCTGCTGGCAGGCGGTGTGCAAAGGTACCCGTTTCGCGTGCGGTGCCGCAGGCTGAGGGTTGGCCCGTCAATGAGAAGGGACTGTTGCCGGGTTCCGAGATCTTGCCCACCAGCAGATGGACGTTGTAGATCATGTTGTTGGCCCAGGTACCACGCGTGTGCTGGTTGAATCCCATGGTCCAGAACGACGTCACCTTGTTCTTGGGATCAGCGTAGGTCTTGGCCAGGTCCAGCAGCTTTTCTTTGGCGACGCCAGAAATCTCGTGCGCCTTTTCCAGCGTGTACTCCGCCACAAAAGCCTTGAATTGATCGAAGCTGATGGGTTTGGCGTCCATCGGGTTGCCACGCGGTTTGCCGTCCGCGCCGGGATAGCCATTGTTCATGGCGGCTTGCTCCAGCGGATGGTTGGGACGCAGGCCATAGCCAATGTCCGTCACACCTTCGGCGAAGTTGACATGCTTTTTGACAAAATCTTCATCCACCGCCCCGCTTTGGATGATGTAGTTGCAGATGTAGTTGAGGATCGCCAGATCGGATTGCGGCTTGAAGATCAGTTCTGAATCCGCAAGCTCGGTGGAGCGGTGCGAGAACGTTGACAGCACCTTGATCTTGACGTGTTTGGCCGTCAGGCGCCGGTCCGTCATGCGCGACCACAGAATGGGGTGCATCTCGGCCATATTGGAGCCCCACAGCACAAAGGTGTCGGCGTGCTCTATGTCGTCGTAGCAACCCATGGGTTCGTCGGAGCCGAAGGTGCGAATGAATCCAAACACCGCCGACGCCATGCAGTGACGTGCATTGGGGTCGAGGTTATTGGAGCGGAAGCCCGCTTTGAACAATTTGTTGGCCGCGTAGCCTTCCCAGATCGTCCACTGGCCCGAGCCGAACATGCCGATGGCCGTGGGACCCTTGGCCTTGAGAGTGGCCTTTGCCTTCTCTTCCATGATGTCGAATGCCTGCTTCCAGGAGATCGGCGCGAACTCGCCACTCTTGTCAAACTTGCCGTCCTTCATCCGCAGCAAGGGGCGGGTCAGACGGTCATTGCCGTACTGGATCTTGGACAGGAAATAGCCCTTCACGCAGTTGATGCCCTTGTTCACCGGTGCATCGGGGTCTCCCTGCGTGGCGACGATGCGCCCGTCCTTGACACCCACCAATACGCCGCAACCCGTTCCACAGTACCGGCAAACCCCCTTGTCCCATCGAATACCTTCATCGCTCGCGGCGTTTGCCATGGCAACGGGCAGTGCCATTCCGGCTGTTGTCGCCGCAGCGGTTGCCGCATGGATTTTGATGAACTCACGTCGTGTTTGTGTCATTTCATATCTCCTGGTCAGGTTCAGATTCGATTTGGTGGTAGACCATGGCAGCGGACAGCACACCGTCGGTCTTTGCTATGCGTTCGTAGGCGGCGATGGTCTCGCGATCAGACTCGGTTTCGATCGTGACAATCAGCTTGCCCTCGGGCGAGGCTGCATGGATTTCAACCCCCGCCTGTTGTGTCAAAAGTGCCTGCACAGCAGCGGCGTAGCCGTCCCGTGCATTGACAATAAGGCTTGATACGTTCATGGGAACTTTCGCTTATTCGGTGACGATGACCTTGCCGGTCATCTCCGGGTGTGGGCCGCAGGTGTAAAGATAGGTCCCAGGCTTCTCGAAGACGCGCTCCCAGGATTCACCGGGGAACAGGCGATCTGATTCAAAACCCGAAGGCCCCTGGAAAAAGATGGAATGGCTGGTGCGTTTTTCACCATTGGTCCATTTGACGGTTTGCCCCACCTTGATCTCAATCACTGCAGGTTCAAACTTGTAGTCACGGATCAGAACGCTGACCGTTTGTGCTGAAACCGGCATCGACATGCCGACCAGCGATGCCAAGACGAAACTTGCAACAAGTGTTCGTCGTCCTGGTTTCATGATGTCACCCCTTCGGCAAGTGGTTGCGAATGCAGCCTACTTGCCGGTCACACAAAAATTACTGTTTGGCAGCGTTGATGTCGGCCTTGGCGTCAATGCCAAGTGTGTATCCCAGCGAGACCTGGTGGAATCGACCGTGGGTGTAGTCGTCGTGGATTGCGAAACCAAAGTTGTAGGTCTTGCCTGCAACCAGGGCTACGTCACCCTCGCCACCGGTGAGCTTGCGTGTAAACGTGACGGTCCACTCGCCATTCTTCAGCTCTCCCTTGGCGTCAACCAGGGCTTTGCCACCGTCCATCACACGTTTGTCGGCCACGTAGCCGTCGTGCTTGGTGCCCTTGGAGGTCCACTGCAACAGGTCATAGTACTTTCCGGACGCCAGGCTGCCACCCACGACATACTTGGTCTTCTTGTCGTCCTTGCCTTCAGGCATGGTGCGTGCATCCACGTGGCAGGTTTCCCAGCAGCCCGACAGATTGGCGCGGTCAACCTTGTTGTCTTCCAGCATGAAGGCCAGCTTGACGGCGTTGTCTTTGTCCATCTTGTCGGCCCCGCCAGCGGGCTGCTTCCATGTGAAACGGAGGTACAGGTTGGCGCCATCATTGGCAGCCTGGACCACCACAGGAATGGAGCCTGCTTTGCCCTTGATGACGGCTGGCTCCAGCTTTTGTCCTGTTGCCATTTTTTTGCCCATGTCGGCCGCCTCGGCGTCGTGGCAGCTGGCGCAAGTCTCGCCTTTCTTCAAGGCGCGTGCACCGCCATGTTCGGATCCTGTGACGATCCACTCGATGGGGGATACGCCCGGATAGAAGACCGTAATCTTCTTGCTGGGTGTTTTGCTCCAGTCGGGGGCTGCTGCGCAGACACCGCCGGCGACCAGGGACAGAGACAATGCCAACCCAAAGACGGGGGCGGTGATACGTTGCAGTTTCATGAAGTTCTCCTATTGCAGATTGAATCAATTTCTGTGGTGTGCCGCTACGTTTATTCGTCGGCTTCCGTCATGCCTTTGGGTTTGTGGTGGGCAATCCCTTTGTGGCAGTCGATACAGGTCTCGCCGCTCTTTGCAGCCATTTCGTGCGATTTCTGGGCGCGCGGTTTTTGAACTTCCTTGTTCATCGACGCCAGGGTGTGGCAATTGCGGCACTCCAGCGAGTCCGCCTTCTTCATGCGGGCCCATTCATGGCGCGCCAGTTCCAACCGCTTGGCTTCGAACTTCTCCCGTGTATCAATCGTCCCCAGGATCTTGCCCAATACTTCATTGGAGGCCTGGATTTTTCGGATCATCTTGGGTCCCCACTCCTTGGGGACGTGGCAATCGGGGCACGTGGCGCGCACGCCGGTCCGGTTGGTGTAGTGAATGGTTTCTTTGTACTCTGCATACACGTTGTCGCGCATTTCATGGCAACTGATGCAGAACGTTTCGTTGTTGGTCGCTTCGAGCGCGGCGTGGAATCCACCCCAAAACACAATGCCAGCGACAAAGCCTACAACCAGCAATGCAAGCAAGGAATACTTGCTGGGGGCACGCAGTGATTGCCACAGGCGTTTTAGCGCGGATGGGCGAGAGGTTTCAGATGGGTTCACGATTGAAAATTCCGTTTGATTGTCTTGGTTTTGCGATACAAATCAGCCCCACGAACGCCGCCTGGATATGGTGGTTTTCTTGGGGCTGATGGTTTCAGTCGATCAACTGATCAGGTGATCAATAGATGTCGTGCTGTGTGTTGTAGACGTTGAACTTGCCGGTTGGGGTGATCATCTTCGGATCGGTAATCACCTTCTTCAGCGTCAGCGTTGCATCGTCATACACCACAATGGCGGACTGGTCGGCCTTGCCGCCCCACAGCGAAATCCATACTTCCTTGCCGTCAGCGCTGTACTCAGGGTGCACCGCGCGCTTGACCGCTTTGGTAGCTGGCAGACCGGAGTCCTTGGCCACGTTGAGGATCTTCACGGGCTTGCTCAGATCCGCCATGTCCCATACCGCAACGGACTCCGCCAAATCCTTGTCAGGATTTTGTGGTGCGTCAGCCCAGAAATGTTTGGAGGCCGGGTGGGTCTTGACGAACAAGTTTCCTGGAACGTGCTTCATCTGCTGAACAACCTTCCAGTTGTACTGCTTGAACTGCGCATACTTTGGATCATCCGATGGAGTGGAGATCAAGGTCACCACGTCGGCACCCAGGTGTCCCGTAGCCCAGACGGGGCCAAACTGCGGATGCACGAAGTTTGCGCCACGGCCAGGGTGTGGCAGCTTTGCGGTGTCAATCAGTGCAGCCAGCTTGCCGGTCTTGGTGTCCACCGCAGCGACCTTGTTGGAGGCGTTTGCCGCGACCAGGAAGTAGCGCTTGGATGCATCCCAGCCGCCATCGTGCAGGAACTTGGCAGAACCGATGGTGGTTGTCTTCAGGTTCTCAATGTCGGAGTAGTCGACCAGCAGAATCTGGCCGGTTTCCTTGATGTTGATAACCCACTCCGGCTTGATGAACGAAGCCACGATAGAGGCCACGCGTGGCTCTGGGTGGTACTCACCATCCACGGTCATGCCGCGGGTGGATACAACCTTGCGGGGCTCCAGTGTGTCGCCGTCCATGATGACGTACTGAGGCGGCCAGTAAGAGCCTGCCACAACGTACTTGTCTTCGTATCCCTTGAACTTGGACGTGTCAACCGAGCGTGCGTCAAAACCAATTTTGACTTCAGCCACAACTGCTGGTTTTTCCATCCACAGGTCGATCAGCGACAAGCGGCCATCGCGACCAATCACGTAGATGTAGCGTCCGGATGCCGACAGGCGGGAAATGTGCACCGCGTAGCCGGTCTTCACAATGCTGCGAATTTCCTTGGTGTCGCCGTCAATCAGCGCCACTTCGCCAGTGTCACGCAGGGTGACGGAGAAGAAGTTCTTCAGGTTGAACTTGTTCATCTGCTTGGTCGGGCGGTCCTTGACCGGCACGATGACTTTCCAGGAGTCCTTGGTTTCCTTGAAGCTGTACTCTGGTGGAATGTCGGGTGTGGTCTGGATGTACTTGGACATCAGGCTGATTTCTTCTTTGGTGAGAATGTCATCAAAGTTCACCATGCCGCCTTCGGTGCCGTAGCCGATGATTTTTTCCAGACGGTTTTGACCGAGTTTCAGTGTGCCACCCTCTTGCACCGAACCGTCCGGCAGCGTCTTGCTCCAGTGCGGCTCCAGGTTCTTGCCCGTGGCGCCCTTGCGCAACACGCCGTGACAGCCGGCGCAACGCTCAAAGTAAATCTTCTTGGCGGCAGTTTTTTCGGAAGCGGTCAGTGTGGGCTGGTTGGCGCTGTCTTGCGCAAAAGCCGAAAGGCCCCAGGTGGTCAGCAATACAGCAGCAACTCCGGCCAGTCTTAAATTTTTCATAACAGTTGTTCCTTGTTGATCGAGGCTTTGGACCGAACACCCCGCCTTTCAGAGTGCGTTCGCAGTGGGTTTCGGTGTCAATGTTGCGAACAGGGGAATGGTCCGGCAAAGCCGATATGAATTCATTAACCTGCATCAATTTTTTGACCGGATGGTGAGTTTTTTATAGGGTTTGTACTGAACAATTGGCCTCACGAATCGCTACTTCAGATGGAACACCATGACTTGCGTCAATTTTTTTTACCCCCACACAGTGCGTCAACTTAGCGCTTTGGTTGCCCTGGCCTGTGCAGCCATGGGGCACGTGCATGCACAGAACTCCTCTGTGGGGTTGCAGCAGGTTGTTGTCAGCGGATCCCGCAATGAGCAAATGCGGGACGACTTGCCGATGTCCGTGGATGTGATGACCGATCGTGATCTTGAAGACCGGCAAATCGGCGACATCAAGGACTTGGTCAAGGATTTGCCCAACGTCTCCGTCAAGCACGCGCCGGCGCGGTTCACCGTGACTGGCGCCAGTAATCCGACAGGGCGTGATGGAAACACCGGGTTCACTATCCGCGGTCTGGGTGGCAACCGGGTATTGATGCTGGTAGACGGAACGCGCGCACCGCGAAGCTATGTCAACGGGAACAATGCCTTTGGGCGCGACGCCTTGTCGCTGGACCTGATCAAACGGGTGGAGCTGGTGCGTGGCCCGAGTTCGGTCCTGTATGGTTCAGATGGGCTTGCGGGATTGGTCAACTTCATCACGTTTGAGCCGCTGGACTTTCTGAATGCATTGGGTACGGAACCCAGGACGCTTGGCGGTCGCGTCGCCGGCAACTGGAGTGGCGATGACGATGGTTTCAGCGCGGCTGCAACCGTCGCCGGACGCGTCAGTGACAGCGTGCAATGGTTGTTGACCGGGACATCGCGCAAAGCAGGTGCCTTGAGTAACCTGGGAGTCAACGATGAACCCAACATCAACCGCACCCTTCCCAATCCGCAGACCAACCGGGGCGAGTCACTGCTGGGCAAGCTGGTGTTGCGCCCCACTGCGACACAAAAACACGTGTTGACAATCGAGCACGTTGGCAAGAGCGCCGACACGGAACTTCTGTCCAGCCGAGCGGCTATCTTGCCAGCTCCGACAACCACCGCCACCAAGGCACTGGTGGCGGGCGAAAGCGACTTCGGCTCGGTGCGGCGCGACCGTCTAACCTGGGACGCGCGCTATGTGTTGGACTGGGCATGGGCTGACCAGGTTCAGACCCTGGTGAGTCTGCAAAATTCAGACGCGCTGGAAAACGGCCGCACCCTGCGAAACGACGGCGGGCTGCGCATGCGCGATACCAGTTACAACGAGCACATCTGGCAGGCCGGCGTGCAGGTGAGCAAGTTGCTGGTGGTGTCCGACGGGTGGTCACAGAAGTTGAGCTATGGACTCGATCTGGCCAGCACCGAAGTCACCAGCTGGTTTGGCGGTTCCGATCCCGCGCCGCTGGCAGCCTATGTGCCCAAAAAATATTTCCCCGATGCGCGTGACAGCAATGCCGGTCTGTACGCGCAGAGCGAGTTCAGCAACGAGCGCTGGAGCGTGACACCCGGGCTGCGGTTCGAGCGTTTTGCGGTGGACGTGATCAGCCAGGACGGCTACGCTCCGCCAGCCACCACACCGGGTGTTTCGATTTCCGGTGTCAACACCTCGCCCAAGCTCGGGGCGCTGTTCCGGGTGACGCCGCAGTGGAGCGCCTATGGCAATTACGCCAGCGGATTCCGCGCTCCCAATGCGGCCCAGCTCAATGGCTTCATTGATCCTTCGCCCGGCGTCAATGCCAGGCTTTTGCCTAACCCCGATCTCAAACCCGAAACCAGCAAGAACATCGAACTGGGGGTGCGCGGCAGAGTGCAAGGGCTGAGTCTGGACCTGGCTGCATTCACTGGCGACTTCCAGCAGCTGATTGTGGACAAGAAGTTTCTGGGTGGCGCCAATACGTTCAGCAACCCCAACGTCTTTCAGACCATCAATGTGGACAACGCCACCATTTGGGGTTTTGAGGTCAAGGGGAATATGGTCTGGGGCATGTGGGGTGACGCGAAGTTCAGCACCCCTTTTGCGTATGGTCAAACCCGTGGCCGGGACAATGGCTCGGGATTGCCACTGAACTCCATCGATCCTGCGATGGCCACTTTTGGTGTCAACTTTGAGGCGACTGGCTGGTCACTACGTGCGGATCTGCGCTACCACGCCGCCAAGGATGCAGCGGACGTGGACCCGACCTCGGGTGTGCGTGCGGGCAGCACACAATTTACCAATGTCCCGGCCGCCACCACGCTGGACATCACCGCCCAGTGGCGCATGCGCAAGGATCTGCGCCTGACCGCAGGCATTGTGAATGCCACCAATGTCAAGTACTGGTTGTGGTCCGATGTGCAGGGTCTGGCAACTGCCAACGCCGTCACCCAGGCGGATGCCTACACCCAACCCGGTCGGCACATCAACCTGTCCCTGGTCATGGATTTTTGATCAAGGTCTGCCCGCAGAGGCTTGCTACAGCCGCATAGGACTGGCGTAGCCCGTCATTTCCAGGTAGCCGCGGCCGACCAGGCGCTGGTTGCTGTCCCAGACCTCGCACAGCCCCTCCCAGTAGATGCCGCCGGTGGACGTGCGGCTGTCCAACTCCTGGTTGTCGACCAGGGCGCGCACGGTGTAGAAGTCCGCCGGTGTGCGCACCAGCCACTCCACGGGATAGCTGGCCTGGCTCAGCGGGCTCTTCCAGTTGCGCAGCGGCTTGAAGTCCACCTCGCCGCGCTGAAAGGTGAACAGCCTGTCCTTTGCACGGAACGATCCGCCGTCCCACACCGCGTTGCCTTGTTTGTCCCGCAGTCGAAACGCCGTCAGCGCGCTGCCATCGAGCAGGTTGATGCCCAGCCAGTCCCAACCCACCGCCTGGGACGGCATGACCTGCTGGCTCCACTCATGGTCCAGCCATGCCTTGCTGCCCGCACCCACCGCGTAGCGCTGCCCCTGCAAGACCAGTTCGCCACGGACCTGCAAATGGGGCAGGCTGTAGTAGTAGCTGGTCTGCGCGGAATCCGGCCCTTTTTGCGACAGCCCCCGGTCACCCTGCAGCAGAACGGGCTGGCTGGCGGCCAGCGTCACGGCGATGGAGAAATCGCGGGCGGTAATGCGGGCCTGCAGGTCAGTGCCCTGGCGTGCCAGAGACCAGTCGCGCAGTTGAATATTCGTGTCCTCTGTGCTGGTCCAGGCGCTGTCATTGGGATTGACTTTGGGTTCTGCGCCGGATGACCTGGCCATGCGCTGGTCGTGCCACAGCTTGCGGCCCTTCACATCCGTCAGTGCGGCATGCGCAAATACCAGTTGCCGGGCCGCCAGGCTGGATTGCATCGCCTGGGTCCTGGGAATCCGACTTCGAAAGAACGTCACCTGAAAGCCAAATGCGGCCTTGGCATTCTCGTCGAGCGCGTAGCCGGTGATGTACCACCATTCAATGGCGTAGTCTGGGTGTGCCCCCGCGTCACGGGGGAATACCAGGGCCGTGTGCGGCAAGGGCGCCGTATGCACACGCGGTGCCAGCGCAACCCCCATGCCGGCACCCAGCAGGGTGCGGCGGCCGACGGCCTGACTGAGCCAATGTGGTCGGGGTGCAGTGGAGTGCATTGCTGGAAATTTCCTTGACCGCTCGGTGGGAGCCACATGCTGGATCGTTTGCCCGCTGGGTGTGGGCCAAGCAACAGACAAGCGCGCGCAGTGGTGGCATTGTCTCAGTTGATGCAGACAAGGACAACGTGTGGCAACTTTACATGACTTAACCTGCCGCAATACGCCGGACACCGGCTCGGCCCACAATAGCATGGTGAACGCTATAGACCCTTCCCCCCGCACGCCGACTACCGCCTGGACTGCACCCTTGGTGTGGCTGGTCGCAGCGGCGTTGGGTGGCTGTGCAGTGCAGCCATCCACCCCTTCGTCCGCACTGGACACACCAGTTCCCGCACGGTGGTCTGTTGCAACCACAGAGCCGATAGCCGGGCAGTCCGTGACCGTGCTGGCACAGTGGTGGCAGCGCTTTAACGATCCCTTGCTGACCGCTCTCGTTGCGCAGGCTTTGCAGTCCAATACCGACGTGCGCTCGGCGCAGGCTGCCTTGCAGCAGTCGCGGGCCCTGCGGGACGGCAAGGCTGCGGGCCTGGGCCCCAGCGTCAACGCCTCCGCGTCGGCCCAGCGCAGCCGCTCGGGTGGCAACGACGCCGCCGACGCCTTCCAGGTCGGGTTTGATGCGAGCTGGGAGCCCGATGTGTTTGGCGGCCAGCGCAGCACACTGAATGCCGCCGAGGCGGATGCACAGGCCGCGCAAGCCAGTCTGGCCCAGGTGCAGGTGTCGATGGCGGCCGAGGTCGCCGTCACTTACATTGATCTGCGCGGCTTGCAGGCGCGCCTGGCCATTGCCCGCAGCAACCTGGCCGCGCAAATGGAGACCTTGCAGATTGCACGCTGGCGCGCCCAGGCCGGGCTGGCGTCATCGCTGGATGTGGAGCAGGCGGTGGCCGCCAGCGAGCAAACCAGCGCCCAGATCCCTTCGCTGACCACCAGCCTGGCCCAGGACCTCAGCAGTCTGGCTGTGTTGACCGGCCAGCCGCAAGCCGCCCTGCAAAGCAGCTTGACAACCGACGCTGCGCGTGTGGGGCTGGTTCCACAGGCAGCCGCAAACCTGACCGTGGCCTTTCCCGCGCAGACCCTGCGCCAGCGCCCGGACGTCAGCGCCGCCGAACACCGCGTCAGCGCAGCGCTGGCCCGGGTTGCGCAGGCCGATGCGGCGCGGTACCCCAGTTTCCAGATTTCGGGCTCTCTCGGTTTGCGCGCCTTGACGCTGGGCGCCCTGACCAATGGCGCGTCAGTTGCCCAGGCACTGTTGGCCAGTGTTTCGGTGCCTTTGTTTGACGGCGGTGCCGCGCGCGCCCAGGTCCGGGCGCAGGAAGCTGCGCTGGAACAGGCTCGGTTGGCCTACCAGTCAACCGTGCTCAAGGCGCTGAAAGACGTGGAAGACGCACTGGTGGCCTTGCAAGGCAATACCGAGCGCCTGGCGCGGCTGCAGGCCGCCTCCAGTGCCGCTGCCAATGCCGACCTACTGGCGCGCCAGCGCTATGCCAGCGGGCTGATCGATTTCCGTACCGTGCTCGATACCCAGCGTACCTTGCTCTCCACCCAGGACGGTGTGGAGTCCACCCGTGCCAGCCTGAGTGCCGACCACGTCCGCCTGTACAAGGCCCTGGGCGGTGGCTGGACCCCTGAGGCCGACGCCGCGACGCCCTGAATTTTCTGAACGCCATGACCAACCCTACTCCTCCTGTTGACACGCCTGCGACCCCTGCTGTGGTCGATTTGCAAACCGTACTGGGCGATGACCACCCCAAGCCCTGGTGGCAGCGGCCGGTACTCTGGATTGCCGTTGCGGTGGCCGCCGTGCTGGCGGCGGGGCTGGCCTATTGGCTGACGCAAAAGAACACCAATGCACAGCCAACCTACGTGACCGAGGTGGTGAAGAAGGGCAACCTGACCCTGACCGTACTGGCCAACGGCACGCTGCAGCCCACACGCGCCGTCAACATTGGCAGTGAACTCTCGGGCACCGTCAAGCGCGTGCTGGTGGACGTGAATGACAGCGTCAAAAAGGGCCAGATTTTGGTCGAGCTGGACACATCCAAACTGTCCGACCAGGTGCTGCGATCCCGTGCATCGCTGGCCGCAGCCTTGGCCCAGCAGGCATTGAGTACCGCCACGGTCAAGGAGGCCCAAGCCAACCTGGCGCGCTTTGAAGAGGTGGCGCGTCTGTCGGGCGGCAAGGTGCCGTCGGCCACCGAGTTGGACAGTGCCCGGGCCAATGTGGACCGTGCCGTGGCCACCGAGGCCAGTGCCCGCGCCAATGTGGCCGAGGTGCGCGCCACTGTGTCCACGGATGAGACCAATCTGTCCAAGGCCTCGATCCGATCGCCCATCGATGGCGTGGTACTGACCCGCACGGTAGACCCGGGCAACGCGGTGGCCGCCTCGTTGCAGGCGGTCACGCTTTTCAGCGTTGCCGAAGACATTGCCCGCCTGCGGCTGGAAGTCAGCGTGGATGAGGCCGATGTGGGCTCGGTTCAGATTGACCAAAGAGCCACCTTCACGGTGAGCGCCTATCCGTCGCGCCGCTATCCGGCCAAGATTACCCGGGTCGCCTTTGGCTCCACCAAGACCGACAATGTGGTCACCTACACCACCTACCTGGGTGTGGACAACAGCGACCAGAGCCTGCGCCCGGGCATGACGGCCGCAGCCACCATCGTGTCGACCGAGCGAAAGGATGTCTTACTGGTGCCCAACACCGCGCTACGTTTTAACCCCACAACCGAATCCGCTGCGGCGGCATCCGCACCGGCGGCCGACAGTGGTGGTGTGGTCTCCAAGCTGGTGCCGCGCATGCCACGGGGCGGTGGGCGCAAGACCGCGGGTGGCAGCGGTGTCGCCGCCAAACAGGTGTGGATTCTCAAGGACGGCCAGGCCGTGGCAGTGGCCGTCAAACCCGGCATCAGCGATGGCCGCATGACCGAAGTCTCCGGCGAAGGCCTGCAGGAGGGCATGGCCGTCATCACTGACCAGCGCGCCGCGGGAGCCGCACAGTGAGCGCCGCGCCGGGCCGCCCCAAGCAAGCTCCCACCGCAGTGCGCTGCACGGAGGTGTTCCTGTGACCCAGCCGCTGATCCGCCTGCGCGGCATCACCAAAACCTATGGCCAGGGTGCCACCGCATTGCAGGCGCTCAAGGGTGTCAACCTCGACATTGAAGCGGGAGACTTTGTGGCCATCATGGGCCCCAGCGGCTCGGGCAAGTCCACCGTCATGAATACGTTGGGTGGCCTCGATACGCCCACCACCGGCGAGTACCTGTTCCAAGGCCTGCATGTGGAGACCCTGAGCCGAGACCAGCGCGCCCGCCTGCGCCGGCGCTATCTGGGCTTTGTGTTCCAGGGCTTCAACCTGCTGGCCCGCACCTCGGCCCAGGAGAATGTGGAGCTGCCTTTGCTGTACCGGGGTGAAGCGGCCGCCACCCGCCACGCCATGGCCGCTAAGGCGCTGGAGTCCGTCGGCCTGAAGGGCTGGGAGCACCACACGCCGGCCGAACTCTCGGGCGGGCAGCAGCAGCGTGTGGCCATTGCCCGTGCCATCGTCACCGAGCCGGCCGTGCTGTTGGCCGACGAACCGACGGGCAACCTGGACACCCAGCGTAGCCGCGAGATCATGGACCTGCTGTGGGGCCTGAATGTCAACCATGGCATCACCGTGTTGATGGTGACCCACGAACTCGACATGGCGGCCTATGCCAAGCGCATGGTGCGTTTTGTCGACGGTGTGGTGGCCAGCGACGAGCGCAATGAACACCCGGCTGGACTGCACGCGGCCCCGCCCGTGCCCGAGGTGCACTGAGATGCTGCTCAATACCCTGATGCTGGCCCTGCGCTCGATCCGGCGCAACCTGATGCGCTCGTTCCTGACCATTCTGGGCATCGTCATTGGCGTCAGCGCCGTGATCACCATGGTGACCCTGGGCAACGGCGCCACGTTGGCCGTGCAGAACCAGATTTCCGGCCTGGGCACCAACCTGCTGCAGGTGCGCCCCGGTCAACGCATGGGTCCCGGCGGCGGTGGCAATGCGGTGGCCTTCAAGGAGTCCGATGCCGACGCCATTGCCACCCAGATCGGTGGCATTGCGGCGGTGGCGCCCGAGGCACGCACCAACTCCACCCTGGTGGCCTATGGCCGCAACTGGAGCAGCAGCGTCATCGGCAGCACCAATGACTGGCTGACGACCGGCAACTGGAAGCTGGTCAGCGGCCGCGAGTTCTCGAACGACGAATTGCGGGGTGGTGCAGCAGTCTGCCTGATCGGCGAAACCGTGCGGCGCGAGCTGTTTGGCAACCAGGCCGCCCTGGGCGCGCAGTTGCGCGTCAAGCAGATCTCGTGCGAGATCGTGGGCTTGCTGGCGTCCAAAGGGCAAGGCGCTTTTGGCAATGACCAGGACGATGTGGTGCTGGTGCCGCTCAAGACCCTGCAGCGCCGCATCACCGGCAACATCCGGGTCAACACGTTGCTGGTGTCCATGCAGGACGGCAGCGACGCCACGCGCGTCACGGCCGGCATCACCCAATTGCTGCGCGAGCGGCGCAAGCTGGCCAGCACCGACGAAGACAACTTCAACGTGCTCGACACCAAGCAGTTGGCCGACACGCTGTCCGGCACCACCAAGGTCATGACCATGCTGCTGGGTGCCGTGGCGGCCGTGAGCCTGCTGGTGGGCGGCATTGGCATCATGAACATCATGCTGGTCAGCGTGACCGAGCGCACCCGCGAGATCGGCCTGCGCCTGGCCATTGGTGCACTGGAGCGCGAGGTGCTGCTGCAGTTCCTGATCGAGGCCGTGGTGCTGGCGGCGCTGGGCGGGCTGGTGGGCATTGTGCTGGCCACCGCTGCCTCCATCGGGCTGGCGGCGTTGATGGAGGTGCCCTATACCTTCAACCTCGCCGTCAACGTGCTGTCCTTTGTGTTCTCGGCCGTCATTGGCGTGGTGTTTGGCTACTTTCCGGCCCGCCGTGCCGCGCGGCTGGACCCCATCGAAGCACTGCGGCACGAGTAGGGCTACCAGTCTTCCTTGACTGCCAGCACGGCATCGCGTCCGGCGGCAGCGCGCCCGGCCAGCCAGGCCGTTAGCGTGCCCGCCACCACCACCGAAGCGCCCAGGGCCAGCAGGCGCCAGCCGGGCAGGGTCAGCTCCATGGTCCAGTGGAAGCTCTGCGGGTTGACCACGTGTACCAGCACCACGGCAACGGCCAAGCCCAGGCCCAGGCCGGCGATAGCGCCCAGCGTCGTCCAGGCCAGCCCCTCGGTGGCCACCACGCGCAGCACCTGGCGGCGTGTCAGGCCCAGGTGCACCAGCAGGCCAAACTCCTTGCGCCGTGCCAGCACCTGGGCGCTGAAGGACGCTGCCACGCCAAACAGGCCAATCCCAATCGCCACCGCCTGCAGCCAGTAGGTCACTGCAAAGCTGCGATCAAAAATTCGCAGTGAAGTGGCGCGGATCTCGCGCGCCGAGCCAAAGTCCATCAGCCGCCCCGCTTCGCCGCCGGGTGTGTGAGCCTGGGCGTTGGCCAGCGCGCGCAGCGCCTGCTCCACAACTGTCACATCCGCATCGGGCTCCAGCCACACGGCGATGTCGTTGACACGGCTGTCCCCACTCAGGCGCTGAAAATCCGCCTGCTCCATGGCGATGGTGCCAAACTGGCGAGAATAGTCGCGCCACACACCTGCTATGAAAAAAGTAGCGCTACCATCATATTTATCGAAGGCTAGAGCCTGAAAATGCTTAAGCAATGGGGTGTAGACCGTGCCCGGGCGGGCGCCGTGCAGGTCCACCATGGCCTCGCTCACGTAGATGCCGATCTGGCCCGCGGGCACCGGCAGGGGCTCACCGGTGAGCGGCAGGCTGCGTGTGGTCCCGGCCATAGACCCCAGGGGGCGGGCGATCAGCGTGACGGCGGGTTGGCTGGGGTCGGGCAAAAACTGCGTGTTGCGCTGGCTGGCCAGCCGCTGCACACCGGGCAGCCGCGCCGCGGCCTGCACAAAGGCGGGGTCGAAGTAGGCGGTGTCCTGTGTGCTGGCATTGGCCGAGGAACGCACATACAGGCTGGCGGGCAGCACCGTGTCCAGCCACTGCGTGACCGAGTGTCTGAAGCTGGCCACCATCACCGTCAGCGCCACCGCCAGGCTCAGCGAGGCCACCACGCCGCTGACCGCCACGGCCGCGCTGCCGCGCACGCGCCGGGCCCGCTCCACCGCCAGCAGCGGCAGGGCCTGGCGGGTGACCAGCGGCGCCACGCGGTCCAGCACCGCGCCCACCAGCCAGGGCAGGCCGGCAATGCCGCCGACCAGAATCAGGCCCACGCTGGCGTAGGCCGCCAGCGGCACGCCCCACACCGGGGGCAGCAGGGCCAGCAGGCCACCGGCCACCAGCAAGGCGGCGGCCAGCACCACATGGCTCTGGGGCGCTTGCGCCGTGCCCAGGCCTTTGAGGGTTTGGGCGGCCGGCAGTCCCTGCGTCCAGCGCGCGGGCCACCAGGCACCCACCAGGGCCGCCAGCAGACCCAGCGTGGCAAACGCCAGGGCGGCCAGCGGGCTCCATTGCAAGGCGGGCGCACCACCGGCAAAGAAGCCCCCGCCCAGGTCGCCACCCAGCAGGCGCAAGGCCAGCGATGCCAAGCCTGTGCCCATTGCGATGCCCAGCACGCTGCCGACCAGGCCCAGCACGGCGGCCTCCAGCAGCACCAGGGCCAGCCGCTGCCCGCCGGTCAGCCCCAGCACGCCGAGCAACGCAAACTGCGGCGCGCGCCGGCTCACGCTTAGCGCCAGCACCGAGAACACCAAGAAACCCCCGGTGAACAGGGCCACCAGGGCCAGCACCGTCAGGTTGACCCGGTAGGCGCGCGACAGCGTGGACATGCGCTCCAGCGTGTCACCGGGCTCCACCAGTGTGGCCTGCGCCGGCCAGTCGGGCGCAGCGAGCTGGGCGCGGACAAAGGCGGCGCGGTCCACACCGGCACGCAGGCGCAAGTCCAGCCGCGTCAGACGCCCCGGCTTGCCAAACAGGTCTTGCGCCGCGGCAATGTCCATCACCGCCAGCGGTGCGCCGGATGCGCGCACGGACCCCGCCACCCGGACCGTCTTGAGCTGCATGCCCCACTGCAGTTGCAGCGTGTCACCGGCCAGGCGGCTGCGGGCGCTGGCGTTCAGGAACACGGTGTCGGGTGCAAAGATGTCCAACCGGTCGGCGCCGGCACCGGGCAGGGCGAGCAGGTCCGGGCTGATAGCGGCTACCTGCAGCGCGTCCACGCCCACCAGGCGCAGCAGCACGCGGGGCGCGTCACCGGGCTTGGCGGACGGGGCACGCGCTGGCGCGTCCGTGGTGGGCGTGGGGCCCAGCGCATAGGCGCTGATCTCCAGCACCGGGCTGGCCAGCGCCACATCGGGGTGGCGGGCCATGCGCCCCAGCAGCGTGTCGGGTATGCCGCCGGCCGAGCCGGTGGCGGCGCGCAACTCCAGGTCCGGTTGCCCGCCCACCGAGCGCACCGCCTGCGCAAATTCGTCCAGCGCCGACGCGTTGATCAGATGCACGGCAAACGCCAATGCCACACCCAGCATCACCGATACCACGGCCGCGGCGTTGCGCCAGGGGTGGTTGCGCAACTCCTGCCAGGAGAAGCTTGCGAGCAATGCGAAAAGGGTTTGCATGGGTGACACGGATTGTGCGCTGTCGCGCTGCAGGCCACACCGCTAAAATTTGCGGGAAAGCCAACACACGATGCACCACCGTTTTCTTCTCTGTCTCGCCGCGCTGGTGTCGTCGTTCGCTGCGGTGTTGGCGTCTGCCGCCGAACTGCGTGTGCTGGCCCATGCCTCTTTCGCACTGCCCAAACCCCTGCTGGCAGAGTTTGAGAAAGAGGCGGGCGTCACGTTGCGCATCACCAAGGCCGGTGACGCCGGTGAAATGCTGAACAAGCTCATCCTGACCCGCGCCAACCCGGTGGCCGATGTGGTGTTTGGCATTGACAACGTGCTGGCCGGCAAGGCCCTGGCGGCCCAGGTGCTGGACCCGTGGGAGGGCTCGGCCGTTGGCGACAGCAAGATCACCTTGCCCGCCGGTCTGGTGCCGGTGGACTACGGCTATGTCACGCTCAACTTCGACAAGGCCTGGTTTGCAAAAAAAGGCCTGGCGCTACCGCGGTCACTGGAAGATCTGGCCCAGCCTGCCTACGCAAAGCTCCTGTTGGTGCAAAACCCGGCCACCTCCAGCCCGGGCAATGCCTTTTTGCTGGCCACCATCGGGGCCCTGGGAGAAGCGAAAGCCTTTGACTGGTGGACCCGCATGCGTGCCAATGGCGTCAAGGTGACCAAGGGTTGGAGCGAGGCTTACTACACCGAATTCAGCCACAACGGTGGCGCGCGTCCCTTGGTCGTCAGCTACGCCAGCAGCCCGGCCGCCGAGGTGTTTTACAGCAAGGTCAAACTCGCCGAGCCCCCCACGGGCAGCCTAACCTTGCCCGGTGGCGTGTTCCGTCAGATCGAGGGCGTGGCGCTGGTCAAAGGTGGCCGGGAGCGCGCGGCGGCACTGCGGTTTGTTCAGTTTTTGCGGTTGCCCGCCGTTCAGCAAGCGCTGCAAACCGGGATGTGGATGTTCCCGGCGGACGCCACCGTGGCGCGCGTTGATGCGTTGCTCCATGCAGTAGAGCCTGCGGCCTTTGACAGCCCCAGCGCGCAGGCCATCGCAGACAAGAATGCGGAGTGGGTGCAACGCTGGACCAAGGCGGTTTTGAAGTGATGCACACCGAACGTGTAGTGTATAAAACGATCGCTAGCCATCGCCAGCACTGCGTAAGCAGCTATGAAAAATAGAGCAAATTGGCTGCTGGCAGCCTTTCCGCTGGTCTTCCTGTTGGTCCTGCTGGTGGCACCCGCGCTGCGTCTGCTGGTCGAAGGTGGGCAGTTCCCCCTGTGGGCGCCGCTACAGGACAGTTACCTGCGTTGGCGACTGGCCTGGTCTTTTTTGCAGGCTACTCTGACGTGCGTGCTGGCGCTGGGGCTGGGCCTGCCCGTGGCCTGGGTGCTGGCGCGCTTCGAGTTTGCGGGGCGGGCGTTTGTGCTGCACGCGCTGATGCTGCCCTTTGTGGTGCCCACGCTGGTGGCGGCCATGGGCGTGCTGGCACTAGTGGGCCCGCAAGGCGTTATCACGGCGTGGGGTGGACCGGACTTGCAGGGTAGCCCGTGGTTGCTGATCTATGGCAACCTTTTCTTCAACCTGTGCCTGGTGGTGCGCGCCGCCACCGAGGCGCTGGCTCAGGTCAGCGCCTCCCGCGTGGCCGCTGCCCGCACGCTGGGGGCCACGCCGTGGCGGGTGTTCTGGCGCATCGAGTGGCCGGCTATTGCGCCGTGGTTGATGTCGGCGTTGTGCCTGGTGTTTTTATATTGCTTTTCCGGCTTTGGCCTGGCCCTGGTGCTGGGTGGGCAGGAATACGCCACCGTGGAGGTGGAAATCTACACGCTGGTCGCGCATGAACTGCAGTTGGCGCAAGCCGGTTCACTGGCGCTGTGGATGCTGGTGATGACAGGCGTGGTAGCGCTGGCCTATGCCGCCATCGAGCGGCGCTTGGCCACGCCATCCCGTGCGGATGCTGTGCAGCGGTGCAGGCCGCGGGGCCTGCACCAGTGGGCCGGCGTGTGGGGTGCGCTGGCCGTGCTGCTGCTGGTTTGTGGTGCGCCGCTGCTGGCCATCGTTTGGCGTGCGGCGGCTGCCGGCGGTGGCGCCTGGGGTGTGCTGCTGGACGACGCCACGCTGGCGGCGCTGTGGAACAGCTTGCGCTTCACGGCGCTGGCCGTTGCGCTGGCCACCGGCCTGGGGCTGGCCCACGCGTTGGCGGCCCGCCAGTCGCTGTTGCTGCGCACGCTGGTGTTCTTGCCGTTTGTGGTGTCACCCGTCATGGTGGCCTTTGGCCTGCTGCTGCTCTACCCGCAGTGGACGGCCAGCTTTGGCCTGCTGGTGTGCGCATACGCCTTGCTGGCCTACCCCTTTGTCGCCAAGTCACTGGCGGGGGCGCTGGACAGCATGCCCGCGCATCTGGCGCAGGCCGCCCGCACCCTGGGCGCCACGCCCTGGCATGTGTTCAGGCGTGTGACCCTACCCCTGCTGCGCCCGGCGCTGCGCCGGGGTATGGCATTTGCGGCTGCCACGGCCGTCGGTGAGTTTGCGGTCACGTTGTTTTTGTCGCGCCCCGAGTGGGCTACCCTCACCACGCTGGTGTATGAACATCTGGGACGGCCGGGAACGGTCAACCGCGATGCCGCCGTGGTGCTGTCGTGTTTGCTGATGGGGTTGGCTTTGCTGGCTTTTGTGTTGATTGAATGGTCTGGGGTTTCCCCACTCCCCCCAGCCCCCTCGCCCCGCCGGGCGACGAGGAGTTAACAGCCACATTTGACCGCGCTTTTTTGAGTCGGGCTTCTACGGGCGGGAGGTTTTTTAATGGTGGAGTTGTGTTGTGCTTGAGCTAATGGGTGTGTCCAAGGACTGGCAGGCGCGCGTGCTGTTGCGCGCCCTCAGCCTGCGCGTTGCCCCGGGCGAAACGGTGGCGATTCTGGGGCCGTCGGGGTCGGGGAAAAGCACGCTGCTCAAGATCGTGGCGGGGCTGGAGCCGCTGGATGCGGGGCGCGTGCTGTTCGATGGGCAGGACATCACCATGCTGGCGCCCGAGCGGCGCCGTTTTGCGTTGATGTTTCAGGACTTCGCGCTGTTCCCGCACCTGGATGTGCAGGACAACGTTGCCTTCGGTCTGGTGGAGCAGGGGGTGCGCAAGCCCGACGCCCGTGAGCAGGCCTGCGCCATGCTGGAGCGCTTTGGCCTGCAGGCCTTTGCCCGCGCTCGCGTGACCCGGCTCTCCGGCGGCGAGCAGCAGCGCGTGGCCCTGGCCCGCGCCCTGATCACCCAGCCGCGCGTGCTACTGCTGGACGAGCCGTTCTCGGCGCTGGACGCGGAGTTGCGTCTGCAGTTGCGCGAAGAGTTTCGCCAGCGCATCACCGAGTTCAACATCGCCACGGTGCTGGTGACCCACGATGAGGTCGAGGCCCGCGCCATGGGCACCAGCGGCTACCGCCTGGTGAATGGCGGGCTGCAGCAGATCTGGTGACCGGGGTCCCGTTCCCGTCCCTGTGCAGTCCAGCCCCCAATAAATGCGGTTCATCGCGCAGGTGTCGACAAGCTGACGCCAGGACAAGACACTGCCCCCGGTTCACAGTTTGCCCAATCAAGGAGATCCCCATGCGAAAGTTCCTCTGTATCGGATTGCTTGCGACAACGCCCTGGGCGTTTGCGGCGCAAGAAGCCCGCGAGTTGCCGGAGTTCAAGTCCATCAAGAGCCAGGGTGTCTACACGCTGGTGGTGACCGCCGGACAGAAACAGTCCGTCATGGTCAATGGGGACGAGAGCGCTCTGGCCAGGCTCAGTACCACCGTCGTGGGTGACGAGCTGGTTATCGCCATGCCCGAGAAAAAGAGCTTTGGCTGGAGTGATCGCATAGCCATCACGATCACCGTGCCGGAGTTGGCCCGCATGCATCTGGAAGGCGTGGGGGGAACCACATTGAAACAACTGGCCGGCGAGAGTTTTGAGCTCACCTACCAGGGCGTCGGTTCCACGACGGTGGACGGCAAGGTCAGGCATTTTGTCCTGAGGGCCGAAGGTGTGGGGACCCTGAATGCGCGCGAGCTGGATGCCCAGATTGTGGATGCCCGGCTGGCGGGCGTTGGTTCCGCCAAAGTGCGCGCCAGTGAATCGCTGACCGCCAGGGTGGAAGGCATTGGCTCACTGACGTACTACGGAAAGCCAGCCAAGGTTACCAAGTCCGCAGACGGCATCGGCACGGTGCACGCCGCAGAGTGAGGCATCTGCCGGGTTGTGTACGATTGTTTCATTGAATTTCCGGTCATTTCACGCGGAAGGTTGCGTATCTTGAGGTTCTGACTAGGTTTTTCAGTCTAGATTGCATGGCTGTCCTTGAATAATTGTGTACGAACGTACACAATTAGGTGAGCGCTGGGTTTCCCGGCGACGCCCACATTCAAGGAGACACCATGGCTACCGCAACCAAGTCCTCAACCAAATCCAAAGTTGCGCACGAGCCTTCCCTGCGCTTCTACCATTCACAGGCCTTGCGCCAGAAAACGGACGCAGTCCTGACCGCCCTGGAGACACACCCCGGGAAGAAAAACCACGGTGATGCCATTGCGGATCTGGTGGCAGAGCTGGTAGACGCCGGCATGGATTACTATTTTCTGAAGGCGCTGAAAGCGGCGGACGTCGGCTTTGTGGCCGAGCAGTCCGCCAGGCTGGGCATGTCCGGCGCGGTCACACTGATCAGTTCGGTCTGCCGCAAGTTCATCACCCGCATGGACCACTCCCAACTGCTGGTGGTTGCCACCCATATCCGCGGCCTGGCGGCGGATTGAGTGCACGACGCACATGAAACACCCGCACATTCACCTCTCCGACATCCAGGGCTACAGCCAGCTCGTCGTTGACGCCACGCTGGGTGTCACCGACATGGTGGAGGCCATGCACCACACGATTCTTGGTTTGCCCCTGCCGTTGGGCAAGGCCAGCGCCAAGCCGACGACTGGCGTGCATGGAGTGGTCTACAAAGGCCTGCAGGGCAGTAGCGCCCTGGTGTACCAACTGGTGCGACGGATGACCGTGGCGGTGGGCCATGGATTGAACAGCGCAGTGGAGTACTTCCACCCCGAGTCGGACCCGACCGACTCGTCCAATGCCCGCAGCGCCCTGGTGTCTATCCTGAACGGCGTGCTGGGCGACCACATGCAGGCGCACGGCAACCCGCTGACCCTGGGCATGGCGTGGCGGCGGGATGGCCGGACGCTGGAGATCACCCGCTCGGCTTTGGCCCACGCGATCCCGCATCCATCGGGCAAGATTCTGGTGCTGCTGCACGGCCATTGCATGAATGAGTTGCAGTGGTGTCGCAACGGCCACGACCATGGCGCGGTGCTGGCGGCGGCCAACGGGTTTACGCCCATGTATTTGCGCTACAACTCGGGCCTGCACATTTCGGAAAACGGCCGCGCGCTGGCCGACCAGCTGGAGCAATTGCTGGCCCAGTGGCCCACGGCGGTGCAGGAGGTTTGCATCGTGGGTTACAGCATGGGCGGCATGGTGGCGCGCAGTGCGTTTCACTATGGAAAGAAGGCGCACCACGGTTGGGTCAAGCAGGTGCATAAACTGTTCTTTGTTGGCACACCCCAGCACGGATCGATGGTTGAGCAGGCCGGCAACCTGATCGACAAGGCGCTGGAGGCCAGCCCCTATTCCCATGCACTGTCGCGCCTGGGAAAAATCCGCAGTGCTGGCACGACGGACCTGCGCCATGGCAATCTGATCGACGAGGACTGGAAAGGCCACGACCGGTTTGCCCATGCCGGCGACCGGCGCCAGCTCTCGCAGTTGCCGGCCAACGTCCAGTGTTACGCCGTTGCCGCGATGATTGCCAGGGAACCCAGTGAGATCTGGGGCCAGCTGGTGGGCGACGGCCTGGTGCCGCTGAGGAGTGCTCTAGGCAAACACCGCGACATAAACCGTGCATTGCACCTGCTGCCCGAGCACCAGCGTGTGTACTACGGCATGAACCACCTGGGCCTGCTCGACAGCCCCGCGGTGTGCGCCCAGTTGCAGGCGTGGATGAAAGAGTAGCTTAGCCCCCAGCGATGCCATCCACCCGCAGGTGCAGCACCCGGTCGGCACGGGCGGTTGCGGCTTCGGAATGGGTGACCAGCACCAGCGATGTGCCATGCGCCCGGGTCTGGGCCACCAAGGCCTCCATCACCTTGGCCGCGGTCGTGGGGTCCAGGTTGCCGGTGGGCTCGTCGGCCAGCAGCAGAGTGGGGCGGTGCACCAGTGCGCGGGCAATGGCCACGCGCTGCAGTTGGCCGCCGCTGAGCTGCTGCGGCAAGCGCGCGCCCATGCCGTCCAGTCCCACGGCCTGCAGCATGGCCTGCACCCGGTCGTCGTCGGGCGTACCCAGCAGCAGCAGCGGCAAGGCCACGTTTTGGGTGACATCCAGATGGCCCAGCACGTGAAAGGCCTGGAACACAAAACCCACCTTCTGGCGGCGCAACAGGGCGCGTGCGTCATCGTCGAGCGGACCGAGGTCGGTGCCGTCCAGCGTGACCGTGCCGCTGTCCCACTGGTCCAGACCGGCCATGCAGTTGAGCAACGTCGATTTGCCAACGCCAGACTCGCCGACGATGGCCACAAATTCGCCGGGTGCAACCGTCAGCGAGACGTTGCGAAACACCGGCGTGTCGCCGTAGTGTTTGCTGAGGTTTTGTATGGTCAGGTTCATAGTGTGGTGCGCCATGATAGAGGCACAATGGCGGCATGAACCGCAGAACCCTCATCCTTTCCGCCGTGGCTGCCGCAGCCACCTTTTCAAGCCTGCACGGTGCCTGGGCACAGACCCGGCCTATCCGCCTCATCGTGCCCTATGCGGCCGGTGGTCCGCTGGACGTGACGGCCCGCGTACTGGCCGAACGCGTCAAGGACAGCCTGGGTCCGGTCATCGTCGACAACAAGCCGGGTGCCGGTGGAAATATTGGCGCCGACGCCGTGGCCAAGGCCGCACCCGATGGCCTGACGATTGGCATTGCCGCCACCGCCACGCACGCGGTCAACCCTTGGCTCTACGCCAAGATGCCGTACAACGCGGCTACCGACTTTGCGCCCATCACCCAGATGGTGCGCGTACCCAATGTGCTGGTGATGAATGCCGAGGCCGCCAAGCGCCTGAACATCAACAGCGTCAAGGACCTGATCACCTACGCCAAGGCCAACCCGGCCAAGCTGAACTACGGCAGCGGCGGCAATGGCAGCGCCGGCCATCTGGCAGGCGAGATGTTCAAGGCCCAGGCCGGCATCTTTGCCGTGCACATCCCCTACAACGGTGGCAACCCGGCACAGTTTGCGCTACAAAGCGGCCAGGTGGATTTCAACTTTGACAACCTGGCCACCGCCGCGCCCGGCATCAAGTCCGGCAAGCTCAAGGCCCTGGCCGTGACCACGCTGGCACGCTCGCCGGCACTGCCCGACGCACCACCGGTGGCCGACACGCTGAAGGGCTTTGCGATCGACACCTGGTGGGGCCTGGTGGCGCCTGCCGGCACGCCCAAGGACGTGATCGCCAAGCTCAACACCGCCTTTGTGGCGGCGCTGCATTCGCCTGAGGCGCAAGCGCGTTTTGCGGGGCTGCTGGCGGAGCCGGTGCCCACGACGCCCGATCAGTTTGGCGCTTTCATGAAGAGTGAATTGGCCAAGTACCAGGGTGTGGTCAAGGCGGCTGGCGCCAAAGTGGATTGAGCGCACGCCGGACCTGCGGCGCCACGCCCTCCCAGCGCTTGAAGGCGCGGCGAAAGTTGGCCTGGTCGGTGTAGCCCAGCCGGTAAGCAATTTCCTGCAGGCTGATGTGGCTGTTTTTCAGATGCTGCAACGCCAGGCGGTGGCGCACCTGGTCCACGATGGCGCGGTAGCTTGTGCCCTCGGCTTCCAGTTTGCGGTGTAAGGTGCGCGGCGCCATGTGCAGCAGGCGGGCGCTGGTTGCCAGTGAGGGCATGGTGCCGCTGGTCGACAGCAGGCTGCGCTGTATGCAGGCGGTGAGAGATTCCTGGCGCGTGATCGTGTCCAACTCAGCCTGGCATAGCGCGGCAGCGTTTTCCAGTGCCTGGGCATCTGCTGTGGAAAGCGCCACGTCCAGCGCGGCCGGGTTCAGGCGCAGTGCGTTGCCCGGCGCGCCGTAGTGCACCGGGCATGCAAACAGTTCGTGCGCCAGTCCCTCATAGGCAGGTGCAAGTGCTGCAAACTCCACCCCCAGCACCGTCTGTGCGCCGGGTGCAAGGTAGTCGAACACATTGCGCACGGCCAGCATGACGGTTTCCAATATCAGCAACTCGGCTACGTCCAGATCTGCGGCGGGAGTGAACTCCAGGGCTGGCGATGATGTGCTGTCCGCATACCGGGCGGTGAGAAGGTTGGTGCGCACGGGCAAAAAGCGCTCCAACAGGGCAATGGCCTGGCGCAGGCTGGCACTGTTCATCAGCGCAAATGCCAATGTGCCATGGGTGTTCATGCGCAGGCGCCGCCCCAGCAACAGGCCCAATGCGGGCTCCTGGGTGTGAAGCACGGCGGCGCGAACCAGCGCCACATAGCGCTCGTTGCTGAGTGCCACAGTGGGCTCGGTGAGTTGCTGCAGTTCCAGGTTCGCCGCCTGTAGCCAGGGACGCGGGTCGTACCCCATTTCCTGCGTGAGTTCCATCAAGGTGCGCAGGTACAGCGCGGGTACCTGGATGGCAGCCTTGTCCGGTGGATGGGCGGTGGCAGGCATTGGCATGTGGTGTGGCGGAAAATGACCTGTGATTGGCAAAGTCTAACCTTTCGCAGTCGACGCCAGATGTCTACCATGCAAGGCAGAGGTGCAGAGCACCCGCATTACAGGAGACAGCATGTTCGGGTTGAATGCCAATTCGGCGGGCACATCCGCCACCATCAATGCCCAGCCGATACGGGTGCTGGCGGGCGAGACCATTCTGACCGCGGCCCTGCGTGAAGGCGTGGACTTTCCGCACAGCTGCCGGGTGGGCGGCTGCGCGAGCTGCAAGTGCCGTCTGGTCGAGGGCCAGGTGCGCGAACTGACCGAGTCGGGCTACCTTCTCTCGGAGGACGAGTTGGCCCAGCGCACCATCCTGGCCTGCCAGAGTGTGCCCATGGGACCGGTGCGCATTGAGGTGGAACAGACCAAGGCCTTGGCAGTGCAGACATGCAGTGGCACCGTGGTGGCGCAGGAGGCGATGACGCATGACATCCAGCGCCTGTGCGTGCAACTGGATGCGCCCCTGCACTACAAACCGGGGCAGTTCGCGCAGATCCGTGTGGAGTCGCTGCCGGGGGTGACGCGCAGCTATTCGTTTGCTACGCCGCCCCACGGGCAGGGGATGGTGGAGTTTTTTGTGCGGCGCGTAGGGGGCGGCATTTTTACCGAACATGTGCACAGCCACAGCTTGGTGGGACAAAAGGCGCATGTGCAGGGGCCCTTGGGTCCATTCTGGTTGCGTGAGTCCGATGCACCGGTGCTGTTTATTGCCGGGGGCTCGGGCTTGGCACCGGTCATGGCCATGCTGCGTGCCATGCAGGCGCAGCGCCTGGCCCGTTCGGTCACGGTGCTGTTCGGAGCCCGCACACAGGCGGACCTCTACTGCATGGACGAACTGCGCGCCATGGCGGCCAGCTGGGCAGGCCCATTCCGGCTGCTACCCGTGTTGTCCGAGGTGCAGCCTGATGCCATTTGGCCGGGTGCGCGCGGGCTGGTGACGGAGCATGTGTTGGACGTGCTGGAGCCTGGCATGCACGCCTACTTGTGTGGCCCGCCGGGCATGATTGACGCTGCCAGCGTACAACTGCAACAGGCCGGCCTGGCCAAGGGTCACATCCACGCCGACCGGTTTACTACGCTCCATGACGCTCCAGCCCTCGCCAATACAGCACCTGAAGCTACGGAATTCATAGCACCGCCGGAGTCTGTGGGTGCGTGGTTGGTCGCGCTGTGGCATTACCTCAAGTTCTTCCTCTTCCACGTGGAAGGCCTGGCCGTGGCGGCAGCACTGTTTGCCGGCGGCGGCTGGATTACGCTGGCCCTGGTGGGATTCAGTCTGTTCAGTACCTTGGGCGACATGCTGCTGGGTGACGATACCTCCACGCCCAGGTACCGGCACCCCTGGGTGTTGACCGTGCAGCTCTGGATGGCGCTGCCGGTGCTACTGCTCATCTGCTTTGCAGCCGTGTGGAGCGTCAGTGCAGGTGATCCGCTGGGTGCCGGTGCCATGCTCTCGCAGTGGAGTGGCCTGGATTTGCTGGCCGCACGGGAGGCCACCCACTGGGGGCACCATGTGTCAGCCTTCCTCGTCACCGGCCTGATGATCGGGATGGTGGGCACCATTCCCGGTCACGAGCTCACGCACCGCACCTGGGAGCCCGTGTCGTTATGGGTGGGTCGCTGGCTGCTGGCCTTCAGCTTCGATGTGGGTTTTGCCATTGAGCACGTGTATGGGCACCACCGTTATGTATCCACCATCAACGATCCGGCGACAGCACCACGCGGACGCAACGTGTATGTACACATCGTCATCTCCACGCTGCGCGGCAACATCAGCGCCTGGAGGATAGAGGCTTCGCGGCTGCAGCGCCGCAGGCTGGCGTTGCTGTCGTGGCACAACGCCTACCTGCGGGGTCTGGCCATGAGTGCCGTGCTGGTAGCCGCGGCCTGGGCCATGGGTGGTGCGTGGGCCGCGCTGTTCTTCTGTACCTGTGCGTTGTGGGGCAAGGCGCTGCTGGAAATCGTGAACTACATGGAGCACTATGGCATCGTGCGGGACCCGGCGCAGCCTGTGCAGCCCCGCCATTCGTGGAACACCAACAAGCGTGTGAGCTCCTGGGCCATGTTCAATCTCACGCGCCATTCGCACCACCACGCGCAGGGCGAAGTGCCATACCAGGACCTGCAACCCTACCCCAACGCACCGATGATGATCGGTGGCTACCTGACCACCATCGGGGTCGCGATGATTCCCCCGCTGTGGCACCGGCTGATGACACCGAAGGTGCTGGCCTGGGACCGTGACTACGCGAATGCATCCGAGCGCGTGCTGGCGATGGGGGCGAACGCAAGAGCGGGGTGGTCGCACCGGTCGGAGACTGCAGCGGTTGTTCAACCAGGCTAGGACTTTGCGCGCAACAAACGCTTCACCTGGGTCTGAACCACTGCGATGGCGTCGGGCTGGTCGGCGGCCACCACGTGTCTCTGCGGCATGGAGCGCAACCAGGTGATCTGGCGTTTGGCCAGTTGCCGCGTGGCGATGATGCCCAGCTCGCGCACCTCGGCCAGGGGCAGTGGCCCACTCGTTCCCTTTGCCGCGTAGGCGTCCAGCGCCTCCCAAACCTGTCGGTAGCCCACGCAGCGCATGGAGGGCAGGTCCGCATGCAGATCGCCGCGTGCGCGCAGGGCGCGTACCTCGTCGACAAAGCCCTGCTCCAGCATGGCGTCAAAGCGCTGGGCAATGCGTGCGTGCAACCAGCTGCGTTCCAGAGGCTCCAAGGAAATTAGTGCTCTAGCTCTCGTGGAATCTGCGTCAGCAGCTATGTTTTTGGTAGCGCCGTGGGTGGAGTGAAAGTGTGACAAGGGCAGGCCGGAGATGCGGTACACCTCCAGCGCCCGCTGGATGCGTTGGCTGTCCGCCGGGGCCAGGCGGGCTGCTGTCACCGGGTCGACCACCGTCAGTTCGGCGTGCAGGGCGGGCCAGCCTTTGTCTGCGGCCTCCTGTTCCAACACGGCGCGCACCGCGGCGTCGGCCGGCGGCATGTCGTCCAGCCCGTCAAACAGGGCCTTGAAATACAGCATGGTCCCACCCACCAGCAGGGGTAGCCGGCCGCGTGCGGTGATGGCGGTGATCAGGGGCGTGGCGTCGCGCACAAACTCGGCGGCGCTGTAGGCGTTTAGTGGGTCGCGGATGTCGATCAGGTGGTGGGGCACCTGTGCCAGCTCGGCCGCGCTGGGCTTGGCCGTGCCGATGTCCATGCCGCGGTAGACCAGGGCCGAGTCGACACTGATGATCTCGCAGTCATGTTCGCGGGCAATGGCCAGCGCGGCCGCGGTCTTGCCGCTGGCAGTCGGCCCGGCCAGGCACACATGGAAGGGCAGCGCTTCAGGGGCGGCCATAGCGTTGTACCAGCGTCCAGGCGCTCAGGGCAATGAGCACGCTCCAGAACAGGATGCCAAAGATCAGCGGACCGGTCGTGCCATCCATGTGCGTACCCAGCCACTGGCCGGTGGCAAAGGCGCTGAGCATGGCGATGAACCCATTCAGTGCCGACGCCGCTCCCGCCGCCTGCGGGAAGGGCCCCACGGCCCCACTTTGCCCGCAGGGGTTGTGGATGCCATGGCCCAGCATGAACAACGCAAAGGGCAATTCAATCGCCCAGACCGACCGCACACCGGCCAGCGACAGGGCCGCCATGGTGGCCGCGCCGCTCAGGCTCAGGGCACCGGCAATGGCCACCGCGCGCCGCACCCCTAGGCGCACCAGCAGGCGGCGGCACAAGAAGGTGCCCAGCAGGTAGATGAAGGAGTTGGCGAACATCACCAGGCCGTATTGCGTGGTGCTCAAACCCAGCACCCGGATGAACACAAAGGATGATGACGCCAGAAAGGTGAACAGGCCGCTGTAGGCAAACGTGGTCAGCGCCGTGAACGCCAGAAACGTGGGGTTGCGCACAATGCCCAGCCAGGTGCGCGCGAGTGTGGCCAGTTGCAGTGCCTTGGGGTTTTTGCGGGGCACGGTTTCCTCAAAGCGCAGCGCGATCAGGCCCAGGCACACCGCACCAAAAACCGACAGGGCCAACAACGCCGCATGCCAGCTGAACCAGGCCGTCAGCAGCCCGCCCAGTGGTGCACTCAGGCAGGCGATCACACCCAGGCCACTGAGGCCCTTGGACATCACGCTGGCACCCTGCGCCGGGGCGTACAGGTCGCGCACGATGGCGCGTGCGCACATCACGGCCGCGCCCATGGCCGCGCCCTGCAGTGTGCGCCAGACAATCAGCAGGTCCATGCTCGGTGAAAACGCGCCGCCCACTGACGCCACGACATAGGCGGCCATGCCCAGCAGCAGGATGGGACGGCGGCCAAAGCGGTCCGACAGCGGCCCCCAGACCAGTTGCGAGATGCCAAACGCCAGCAGCAGCGCGGTGAGCGTGAGCTGGGCCTGTGCCATGCTGGCGCCCAGTTCGTGCGCCAGCCCGGGCAGGGCGGGCAGGTACAGGTCGGTGGTGATGGGCTGTATGCCCAATAGCAGTGCCAGCGTCAGCACGATCAGTGCGGGCGGCATGGAAGTGAGTGCGCTACGGGACGGCATGGATTCAGAGATGGCCTGGAGGACCGTTGTGTAGAGGACGCCGGGATACTTGGCGCAACAGGATGATCAGGCCTCCGGCCGCAATGGTGAGCCCGACGACCAGGGCGATCCAGAAGCCTTCGGCCTGCATGGGTTGTGCCGGACCCCAGGGCAACCACTGCGGCGCCAGACCCAAGACGCAGCCCAGGGGTAGTGCGAAACCCCAGAATGCAACCAGGTGGATCACCATCGGCGCGCGCGAAACCTTGTAGCCGCGGATCGCGCTGCTGGTCGATACCTGTGCGGCATCGGATATCTGGAACAGGGCGGCCAGAAACAGCAGGCCGGCGGCAGCCGAAGCAACGGGGGCGTCGTTGGTGTACAGCGCGGCAATGTGGTGGTTGAAGACCGCCATCAGCGTGGCAGAGACCACGGCCAGCCCGACCGCAAGGGCAACGCCCACGGTGGAACGAAAGCGCGCCGCCACGGGATCGCCCGCGCCCAGGGCCTGCCCGACCCGCGTCAGCAGCGCAATGCCCAGGCTCAGCGGCACCATGAAGACCAGGGACGAGAAATTCAAGGCAATCTGGTGCGCCGCCACCTGCGTGCTGCCAAAACGGGCCACCAGCAGGGCAATCAGGCTAAAGGCGCTGCTTTCGGCAAAGTAGGTCACGCCAATCGGCAAACCCAGCCTGAGCAGGCTGCCCACCTTCTCCCGGTGGGGCGCTTCAAAGCGGTCAAACGGCCAGGTGCTGCGGTAGGCCGGCGCGCGCCGCATCCACCACAGCAGGCCGCCCAGGTTGAACCAGATGCACAGCATCGTGGACCAGGCACAGCCCACGCCGCCGAGTTGCGGGAAGCCCCAGTTACCAAAAATCAGCAGCCAGTTCAGAAAGCAGTTGAGCAACAGCGCGCCCAGCGCGATGGCCATCATGGGCTTGGTCTGGTTCAGACTGGCACTGTAGCCATACAGCACGCGGTAGCAGGCAAACGCGGGCAGGGCAAAACTGGTGATGTGCACAAAGCGGATGGCGATACCACGCACCGCCGGCTCGAGATCCATGTGGTCGAACACCAGCGCTCCCAGGTTGGCCAGTGCAAAGGCCGCGGCGCCTACACCCAGGCCCTTCCACAGCCCCTGGCGCACCACGTGCGGCACCTTGTCGAACTGGCCCGCGCCCACGTAATGCGCCACGGTGGGGTTCACCGACATCATGACGCCCATCAGCGTCACCACCACAATCATCCAGATCGACGAGCCCAGCGCCACGCCGGCCAGGTCTTGCGCGGACGCGTGCCCGGCCATGGCCACATCGGCCACCGCCATGCCGACATTGGCCAGTTGTCCCACCAGAATCGGCCAGGCCAGCTGCCACAACGCGGCTATTTCGGAGGTAATGCGGGCGCTGGAAGAGGCAGTGTGGGGAGTGTGCGCGGGCAGGGTCATCGGGCAGCTATTCTAAGGGGGACGCTGTGCAATCCCCTGGCAATCACGTGGTTTTGACTTGCTGGTTGATTGCTACTATAGTGATATCACTTTGATCTCATATAAGAAACCAAAGCAACCAATGGGGACCGACATGGAAAAACAAGCTTCGAACGAATTTCTGGCACAGACGCGCAATGGCTTTGCGGCTGTGGGGATGGGGGTAGGGCTGTTGCTGGGTGCCGTGCTGCTGGTGACACGGGCGCCATCGCTGCCGACCCTGGTCGCCGCCGGCGTGGCGGTGGTGATGGCGCTGTGGTTTCTGACCGGCCTCTACACGCTCAACCCCAACCAGGCGGCCTTGCTCAAGCTGTTTGGCAGCTACCGGGGCACGGACCGTGCCGAAGGCCTGCGCTGGAGCAATCCGTTTTACAGCCGCAGCAAGGTGTCGACCCGGGCCTATAACTTCAACAGCGAGAAGCTCAAGGTCAACGACTTGCGCGGCAACCCGATCGAAATCGCCGCGGCGATTGTGTGGCGGGTGGAGGACACGGCGCGCTGCAGCTTTGACGTGGAAGACTTTGCGTCCTATGTGTTGACGCAGGCCGAAGCGGCGATACGGCATCTGGCGTCCAGTTACGCATACGACAACCTGGACGACACGGCCAGCGTTGCGGCGCAGGAGATCACGCTGCGCTCCGGCGGCGAAGCGGTCGGCGCCGCCTTGCGGCACGAGTTGCAGGCCCGCTTTTCGCTGGCCGGTATCGTCGTCGTGGACGCCAAGCTGACGCACCTGGCCTACGCCCCCGAGATCGCCGGCGCCATGTTGCGCCGTCAGCAGGCACAGGCCATCATTGCGGCACGTAGCCTGATTGTGCAGGGCGCGGTGGGCATGGTGGAATTGGCACTGAGCGGGCTGCAAGAGCGCGGTCTGGTGGAGCTGGACGACGAGCGCAAGGCGGCCATGGTCACCAATCTGCTGGTGGTGCTGTGCTCGGACCATGACGCCCAACCGGTCGTCAATACCGGCACGCTGTACAACTGATCAACTGATGTCACAAGGAGTTGCCATGCAAAACCACAAGTCTGATTTCCTGCTCGCGGCCAAGCTGGTTCTGGCCGCCCTGTTGCTGCTGGGTTTGCTCAGCGTCGCGGCGGCCGACCTGGCGCCCCGGGTGCCCCTGGCCACGTTCCTGTGGTACGCCACCGTCGGCGGCCTGGGGCTCGTGGCTGTCGTCATCGCGGGGGCGGTGGTGTCTCTGACGGTGTCGCAGTTTGTGCTGCGCCATGGCGGTACGGACCCGCAGTGGTTCTGGTTTCGCAGCGAGCCGCAGGGCTTGGTGCAATTGCGCGCGCAGGCCAAGGCGCTTGCCGCGCGACAGGGCCACGAGCCGTCCTAGCTCCGTATTCTGGAAACGAGAGGTCCATGGCCAGCCCCGACAAGAAATCCTTTGCGCTGCGGATTGATCCGGTCCTGTGGGCCCAGATCGAGCGGCTGGCCGCTGCCGAATTGCGCAGCGTCAATGCGCAGGTGGAGTACCTGCTGCGGGAGGCGGTCCGGGCACGGTTGGGGGGTGCAAAGGACAACAAGGGCGCGAGGAGCAAGTCTTGAGTCCGGCCGGACGAAAAAAAACCCGCTGTGTGCGGGCTTTTTTTGGCAGTGCCGGGAGGCTGCGAATTACTTCGCGGCTTCAGCTTTCTTGGCTTTGCGGGCCTTTTTGGCTTTCTTGGCTTTTGCAGGAGCGGAAGCGGGTGTGGCAGCGACCGCAGGGGTAGCGGCTACAGCCGGAGTCGCAGCTACTGCGGGAGTAGCGGGCTTGGCAGCGGCGGGTGCAGCGGCTTGTGCAAACGCGCCAGCAGCGAACAAACCAGCGATCAGGGTTGCGAGGATCTTGCTCATTTTCAGTAGCCTTTCAAAGCTTGTTGGTCGACTCCGATAAGTGGAGGCCCTTTCACAACGACGGCGCCTGCAAACGGTTGACCGGTTTCTGCAAATATTTTGGGACTGCTCAGGGCTTGGCGTCCACCACGTCCAGCCATTTTTGCCAGGGATTGAAACCGGTGATCAGCGCGCTGGCCAGCAGTACGAGCGCGCCGCCGGCAAATATGCCGGTGCTGAGCTGCTCGCCCAGGAACACATGCCCCCAGGCCACACCGAAAACCGGGATCATGAAGGTGGGGCTCATGGCCGCCACGGGCGACACGTGCGCCAGGATGCGAATGTGCATCCAGTAGGCAATGCCCGAGGTGACCACGCCCATGATGGCCACCGCCAGCAGCGCCACGGGCGTGAAGTGCGCCCCGGACCAGCTCCAGGCGGCCCCGGGGATGAGCATCAGCAGGGACATCGCGTGCAGCCCTGCGGCGATTTGCAGGGGTTCCATGCGGCTCAGTGCCCGTTTCATCAGCGGCGTTGAAACGCCATAGCACGCCGATGCGGCCACACAGCCCAGCGCGGCCAGAAACACCTTGGTCGACGGTTCCACCGGCCCCAGCCCCACGATCAGGCCCACGCCGGCAAATCCGCAGACACAGCCAATGACCTTGCGCAGCGTCAGCGTGTCTTCCTTGAGCCAGGCCGACGCGAACATGCCAAACACCACGGCGGTGGAGTTCAGCAGCGCGCTGTAGCCCGCGGGCAGCTGCAGGGCCGCCCAGGCAAACAGCAGAAAGGGCAGGGCCACCGACAGCAGGCCAATCAACGCCAGCTCGCGCCAATGGCCCATGGGCCAGGTGTGGCGCATGGCGCGCATCAGCACGGCCAGCGTCAGCGTGGCCATGCCGATGCGCAGGGCGGCCAGCACATTGGGGCCCAGCAGGGGGCTGGCAATGCGGATCAGCATGAAGGATGCGCCCCACAGGGCGGATAGCGCTACCAGCTGCGCGAAGTGTTTGGTTTTCACTGTCTACCGGCCCCGCAGGAACAGTGTGTCGATCTCGCGCACGCTGAGCTGGCGCCACGTGGGGCGGCCGTGGTTGCACTGGTCGCTGCGTTCGGTGGCTTCCATCTGGCGCAGCAGGGCATTCATCTCGTCAATGGTCAGTTTGCGGTTGGCGCGCACGGCGCCGTGGCAGGCCATGGTGGCCAGCAACTCGTTTTGTGCGCGCTGAATGACGGTGCTGGCCTCATGCTGGGCCAATTCGGCCAATACGCTGCGGGCCAGCTCCACGGCGTCGCCCTGCGCCAGCGTGGTCGGCACGGCGCGCACGGCCAGGGTCTTGGGCGAGAACGGGCTGATCTCCAGGCCCAGCGTGTGCAGCGTGGCGTAGTGGGCTTCGGCGGTGGCAACTTCCTGGGGGGTTGCGGCAAAGGTGGCCGGTATCAACAGGGGCTGGCTGGCCAGTTGCGCCACGGTGGTGGTCGCGCCTTGCGCCTGTTGTGTTGCCAACTGGTTCTTGAGCCGCTCGTATACGATGCGTTCGTGGGCGGCGTGCATGTCTACGATCACCAGGCCCTGGGAGTTCTCGGCCAGGATATAGATGCCTTGCAGTTGGGCCAGTGCGCGGCCGAGGGGCCAAACTTGCGCCTTCTCCTCGCTCGCTGGGCGGCTGGGCGGCACAGGGTTCTGCTCCGTGTCCCCCGCCCGCTGTGCGGGCTCCTCCTTGACCTGCGCAGAACCCTGTGTCGCCCAGCCTCCCTGGGGGCTGGTGCTGGGTTGCCACAGCATGCCAATGTCACTCACGCGGTGGCCCGTGGTTTCCGTCGGTGCTCCGAAATACATAGCGCGTTGCGTATATTCTGCGAGGGCTGGAGGCTGTTTTTGCTCTAAACCATCTGGCTGGAACAGGGTAGGAGCGGGCTGTGCAGACGATTGCGCTGCGGGTGTTGCGGTGCTCGCCGCCTGCCCGGTGCGCGGCTTGGCCAGCGTGTCTTCCACCGCATGGCGCACGCCCTGGTGTACCTCGCGGCTGTCGCGAAACCGCACCTCTATCTTGGTCGGGTGTACGTTCACGTCCACCCGCGCCGGGTCCATGGCCAGGTACAGCGCGTAGACCGGTTGGCGGTGGCCGTGCAGTACGTCTTCGTAGGCGCTGCGGGCGGCGTGGGTGAGCACCTTGTCGCGCACAAAGCGGCCGTTGACGTAGCAAAACTGTTGGTCGGCGCGGGAGCGGGCGGCGTCGGGAATGCCGACGCGGCCCCACACGCGCAGCGTCTGGGCGCGCGCACCGATGTTTGCCGCATCTGGGGCAAAGGGCTCGGCCTGTGCACGTGGCGCGCTGGCGGGGCGCCAATCCACCGCAATGGATTGGGCGATGAAGTCGGCCCCCAACACATCGGACAGACGCTGGTCGAGCGACGCGAGGGGGGATAGCACGCCATCCCCCGTGCAGCGGCGCCACTGTTCCACCAGCTTGCCGTCGTGCCAGATGGCAAAGCCCACGTCGGGGCGGGCCAGCGCGTGGCGGCGCACGGATTCGATGCAATGCGCCAACTCGGTGGCGTCGGTCTTGAGGAATTTGCGCCGTGCCGGGGTGCTGTAAAACAGCTCCTTGACCTCGACGGTCGTGCCCTGGGTGCGCGCCACGGGTTTCAGTTCACCGGTGCGTCCGTCCAGAAGGTATGCGCCAGATTGGTCGCTAGCCCTCGACAATATTGCACAGTCCGCTATTGAATTGATAGCAGCCAGGGCTTCGCCGCGAAAACCCATGGTGGCCACCGACTCCAGATCCTGCAGGTTGCCGATCTTGCTGGTGGCGTGGCGGCGGAAGGCCAGGGGCAGCTCCTCGGTCAGGATGCCCAGGCCGTCGTCTTCCACGCTGATCAGGCGCACACCCCCTGCGGCCAGTCGCACCGTCACCTGGGTGGCGCCGGCGTCCAGCGCGTTGTCGACCAGCTCACGAACCACCGAGGCCGGGCGCTCCACGACCTCACCAGCGGCGATCTGGCTGATCAGCTCGTCGGACAGTTCACGGATGGGGCGGCGGGGAAGATGGGGGGGCAGGGCGGCGTTCACCGGGACATTTTAGGGGTGATGGAAATTAACCCGAATCGGGGATGGCATGTTGGCTGCGTCACTCCTAGAATGAATCGGCCGGCACTCGCCGGGGGGCAGGTTGCTCCACTTCTGTGAGGAAACACCATGAAATTTTCAGGATTGCGCCGGTCGGGCGCGCTGTCCGTGCTGATGGTTTTGGGGCCGCTTGCCGCCCATGCAACGATTGCACCCGGTTCAGCGGCGCAAATCGTCAGCCTGCAGGGCAGTGGCGAACAGCATGCGCAGGACAGCACCCAGTGGCTCGCTGCCCAACCGTCCCAACTGCTGCCAGGTGGCGCGTTTGTGCGCACGCTGCCGGCCTCCAAGATGGCGCTGCTGTTTGCCGATGACACCCAGATTCGGCTCAACCAGAATTCGGTATTACAGGTCAAGAGCCTGGCCACGGTTGCGCAGCCCACCACGCTGCTGCTGTCCATCGGGCGGGCCTGGGCCCAAACCAAGCGCGACGACGGCAGCCGCCTGAACCTGGAAACCCCGGCGGCCACGGCCGGCATACGCGGCACCGATTGGGAGCTGGATGTGGACGCCACGGGCAAGACCCTGCTGACGGTACTGTCCGGCCGTGTGGAGTTTTCCAATGCGCAAGGGGCGGTGACGGTGAACAGCAACGAGGCCGCCATCGCCGAGGTCGGACGCATACCGGTCAAGATTCAGCTGAGCAATCCGCGTGACCGCATCCAGTGGGTGAATGCGCTGACGGCCGATCCCCTGCGCCATCTCTTTGCGGACCAGGTGCCGCCAGCCCTGAAGCCTGCACTTGAGGCCTTGCGCAGGGCTGACCTGAGCGCCGCGCAAGCTGCATTGCAGGCCGGCGCTGCATCGGCCCCCGGCGAATGGGTGGCAATTTTGCGTAGTGCGCAGGCGATACTGGCCGGCGACACACCGGTGGCCCGACAGACGCTGGAGAACCTGGTGAATGCGGTCCAGGGTGTTGCGCCACCCGCCTACCTGATGCTGTCGGATCTGCAATTGGTGGACGGGGAGTTCGACATGGCCGCCAACACACTGGAGGCCGGCCTGAGTCGCAACCCCCAGGACCCCGAGTTGTTGGCCCAGTTGGCCCGCGCCTACCTGTTGGCGGACCGCCTGTTTGAGAGCGCCAAAACCCTGGCCCGCTCGCGCAACGCTGACACGGCCAGCGTGCTGGTGGCAGAGGGCGACTTGGCACGCCGCCAGGGCGATGCGAGCACCTCGGTAGAAGCCTACAGCCGAGCGAAGGCGGTCGCACCGGGCGATGACAGGGGCTGGTTCGGGCTTGGCAGTGCGCAGAGTGAGCGTGAAGAAATCAGCCCGGCCCGCGCCAACTTGCGCCAGGCGCTGGCCCTGCAACCCCGGGGGGCGGGTTATGCGGGCGAGCTGGGCACGCTGGAAACCTTTGCCAACCGGTTTGATGCGGCCGATGCCGCATTTGCCGCCGCACTGGAACGCAACCCGGCCGACTACGTGGCCTGTACCGGCTTGGGGCTGCTGCGGCTAAAGCAGGGGCAACCCGAGGTGGCGCTGGATGCCTTCCTGCGGGCGGGTGTCATGGAGCCGCGCTATGCCCGCGCCAAGGCCTATACGGCGGTCGCCTACTACCAGTTGGGGCGGGCGGGCGATGCCGAGGAAACCCTGCGCCAGGCCGCCCTGCTGGATGACAAGGACCCGGTTCCGTACCTGCTGTTGTCGCAAATTTATACCGACCAGTTTCGCGCCGGAGAGGCCGTGCAGGCCTCGCGCGAGGCGGTCAAGCGCCTGCCCTACCTGAAGTCCCTGAACCAGTTGGCAAGCAACCAGAAAGGCAGCGCCAATTTCGGTGCCTCGCTGGCATTCTTCGGGTTGGAGGATTGGGCGTTGGAGCTGGCCCAGGAGAGCTACTACCCGTATTGGGGCGGCAGCCACCTGTTTCTGGCGGACCGGTATGCAGGGGAGTTCAACAAGAACTCGGAACTGTTTCAGGGCTACTTGAGTGACCCGCTAGCCTTTGGCGCCAGCAACCGGTTTTCGACATTGTTGCAGCGCTCGGGGCACTACGGCGCCGTGGGCTACAACGTGGACAAGACCTTTGCGCAGCTGCAGATGCCGTCTGTCACCCTCAATGGCCTGGTCAACGCGTCGGTTCCTATGGCCTATTTCGTCCAGTTGCAGCAGGGCTCCGCCACCGGGTTCCCGATTGATATTGGAGCCTGGTCCGACCAGCCGGCGTTCCACGACCCCAGTGGCCTGTCTGACTTGCGAGCCCGTGTGGCGACACTGGGTTTTGGCATGCAGCCGACGGAAAACCTGGGGCTATTTGCCTATACGAACGAGTTCAAGGCACGCATTGAGGGACACAACACGGTGCTGGGATTCAAGGACTTGGAGAACACGACAAGCACTGCATTGGAAAACACGGTCCGCCACAGTGCCATCGGGTTGTCGTATCGCTGGTCACCAGTTTCGCAAACCTGGCTCAAGCTGGGGGCCAGCGACGAGATAACGGATATTGCAGCGTATCCGACCTTGTTTGCAACTGACAGTTCAGTGGGGCTGATGGGGCTGTATGGCCAGCCAAGCAAGCGGTTCAACGATGTGCAGCTACGGCATTCCATCGACCTAAGTCCGCTCACACGCATCTCAATGGGTCTGGAATCGGTCAAAGAGACCCAGTACAACTTAGTGATCGGCTCGGGGCCGATCTTTGTGGCACGAGGGGGGGCAATTGCTCTGGGTGAGTATGTCGTATTTGGCGGGACGAATGACATCAGTCGCCGGTTCACGGCCTTGACGTTGGCCGGGCAACACCGGCCCACAGTCGGCATGATGGTGGATGCCGCCTTAACGGCCAATCGGTTGACTGAAAACATCCTCGGGGAAAATGCCTATCAGTTTTACGTCAGTGGCAAGGAGGATCTTAGCAATGCGCAGGTGAATGCAACGACCGACACGTTTGCGCCCCGCCTGGGCGTCGCCTTCAAGCCTGCGGAGCACATCAGCGTGCGCGCGGCCTACCAGGACTGGGTACGGCCTCTGAGCGTGAGCACGCTCAACAGTGTGGAGACGGCGGGTATCCCGCTGGAAGACCGGCTGGTCGAAGCCGGAGGGCGCCTGAAACGCAGCGTGGTGCAAGTGGGCTGGACAGCGGGTGACGCGACGTATCTGACCGTCAAGGCCGATCACCAGGAGGTTCGCAATCCGGTGTCCCCCGGCGTTGATTTGCGCACGCCGGGGCTACCTTTTCTGGAGGCCCTGCGCAATGCACAAAACGTCAACCTATCGTCGGTGGACGTACTGGAAGACACTCCTGATTTTGAGCAGGGAACCGTCAACGCATTCTCGGTGGGCATGAATCGCCTGTGGACGTCCCGGCTTTCGGGCTACTTCAAGTACACCCTTCAGGACACGACCAGTGACTATGCCGATGAGGAAGCACCGTCGGGACGGGTCACCGGCAAGCGCATTCCGTACCTGCCGCGCGATACCGTGGTCCTGGGGGCAACCTGGGCCAGTGGTGCACGCGCCTATCTGGGGGCGCGTGCGGTGTACCGGTCGGACCGGTTTGAGGAAAAAGAGAATCTGACGCTGTGGCCCGCGGGCTGGAGTGTGGACCTGATTGGCACCTGGGAGACCGCGGACAAGCACTGGGCTCTCGGCGTGGCGGCGCTCAATCTGGGGGGGAGCAAGTCGCCACGGCAGATCGAGCGCTATGTGGTCGATGCGCGCTACCGGTTTTAGCCAGACCTGGCGCCTGCGCGCAGCGGTGCTGGTGGCCGGGCTGGCTGCCGTCCTGCTGGTTTGGCTGGCGTCGACGACGCGTCCGTGGCAGGGTGTCGAACACAAGGTGTTCGATGTTTTCACGGCGCTCACCGCCACGCGACAGGTCGCGGTGCCGGTTGTGATTCTGGCGATTGATGAGCCGACGTTTCAGGAGCTTCAGATCCAGTGGCCGTTTCCACGTCGCCTGCACGCGCAGGTTCTGGATCGCCTACGCGCCGATGGGGCCCTGGCGGCGGGCTTTGACATGGTCTTTGCCGAACCGTCCCATCCAGAAGATGACGCCGCGCTTTCCCGGGCGTTGAAGGCGGGTCTGCCCGTGGTGCTGGCGGCCAGCCGTGAAAAGACCGAGAGCGGGAATGCGTCGTTGTGGACCGAGGTCCAGCCGCTGGAGCCATTTCTCGGGGCGGGTTCGGTCGCGGGGCAGGTACAAGTCACGCCGGACGATGATTTCGTGGTGCGCCGCCACACCCGCCATGACGATACGTTCTCCGCCCGACTGGCCGCGTTTGCCGCAGCGTCCCATCGCAGCGCTGCGGCGGACACCGGCACCTATCTGATTGAATACGTCGGGCCACGGGCGACGTTCGATACCCGCTCCTACTACCAGGCCCTGGAGCCTGGTTTGCTCCCCAGCGGATTCTTCAAAGGCAAGATTGTTCTCATTGGGCGGTCGGTCCGCACGGCCGTGGAGCTGACCGGCTCGCAGAGCGATATGTTCAATTCCCCGTTTTCCGTGATCGACGGTGCGGACCGGCTGATTCCGGGCGTGGAAGTGCAAGCCAACCTGATCAGCAACCAGCTGACCGGCGGTGGCTTGAAGCCTGTGGATTCCGCGCTGGGGCTGGCACTGCTGGTGGCCCTGCTCGCCGCGCTGGGGCTGGTGGGCATGCGCGCGCACCCGAGCGTGACGGCGACTCTGGCGGCGTCGCTGGTGGTGGGCGTGTGGCTGCTGTCGTACGGTCTGTTTGCGGTACACCATCTGTGGCTGGAACCGCTGTTTCCCGTCGCGGCGGTGGTAGCGGTCTACGGATCTGCCATGCTGCTCAACTATGTCGCCAGCCGACGCCGTGCCCTGCAAATGCGCGCCATGTTTTCGCAGTATGTGCCGGAGGAAGTGGTGGCCCGCCTGGTCGAGCGTCCGGATCTGCTGAAGCTGGGCGGCGAGGCGCGGGAACTGACGCTGATGTTCACGGATCTGGCGAATTTCACTGCCATGTCGGAGCGCCTGACCGCGGAGGCAACGGTTGAAGTCCTCACCGAGTACTTCAATGTCATGACACCCATCATTCACCGGTATGGCGGCACGGTGGACAAGTTCATTGGCGATGCGGTGATGGCTTTCTGGGGGGCGCCGCTGGCAGATCCCCGGCACGCGGAACATGCGGTGCGAGCGGCCATCGACATGCAGGTTGCCATGCAGGCGCTGGCCGAGCGGCTGACGGGTCGGGGCTTGCCGTCGATTGCCATGCGCATCGGTGTGCACACGGGGCGCGTGGTGGTTGGCAACATTGGGTCGCTATCGCGTTTTTCCTATACGGTCATTGGCGATGCAGTGAATCTGGCCGCGCGGCTGGAGGGCGCCAACAAGGCATTTGGTACTGGTATTCTGGTGTCGGATGCTACGGCAGCGTTGCTGGCGGCCGACATCGGGTTGCGGCTGCTGGACCGGGTGATTGTCAAGGGCAAGAGCGAGTCGATTGCGGTGTACACGCCGTGTACGGATACCGCACTGATTGCAGGCAGTTCAGCCGCGGTGGAGAGTTTTTACGCTGAGGAATGGGACACCAGTGAAGCTGCGTTTCGCAGTGTGTTGCTGGCCAAGCCAGACGATACGTCGGCCATGCGGTTCCTGGATCGCATCGCAACCCTTCGGCAAAAACCCGCAGGATTGGCAGTTTCAGAACCGCTGTCGCTGGACAAGCTGTAGGCGTCGGCGGGTCGGCGATCGCCAGGCTACAACTTTCCGTATTGCGTGCCGCCAATCATGATGCCACTGTCCAGGGGAGCGAGGTCGGACTGGTATTCCCACTCACCCACACGCACGGCTGGCGGTGCCATTCCGTTTTGCAGTGCTTCCATGAAGGCCTGCGCTTCCTCGTCCGAAACCGGCTGGTAGGCGTGGCGGGCCAAAGAGGGCTCCCCATTGCTTTGCTTCACCGGTAGCACCGCAGCCTGCTGGTGGGCATGGGCTGCGATCGCGCTACCGTTGGCAGCGGGACCATCCGCAGCTCTTGCATATCGGTCAAACTGGCTTTCGGTTTCACTAACCCGCCAGTAGATGCCTTCAATCAGTACCCCGAACCTTTTGTAGGCATTGGAGCGCATGAGCTTTTCCAGTGACGCGAAACTCTTGGTCCGGGCCTCTTTGCCGGTGACGAACGATTTGGCGACATCGATCATCGCAATGAAGCGGTGGTGGCGCACATCCACCGGCATGACCTTGAATTTGTACATGCTGCCAATCACTTCCATGGCGAGGAAGCTTTCACGAATGGATTGGTACAACATTTCCTGGCGAAATGCCTTGCGCTCTTCCAGATCCATGCGTTTGACATGGGCTTCCAGGGCGGCATCTGCCTCGGCAGTGGATTTCTTTTTGGATCGGAAGAGCGAAAGCATAGTGTTGCGTGGAGTTCACGGATTCTAGCCTCGGCTTTTTGCCGCGGGAAAATCCCCGTGTCAGCACGCCGCCGCCTCTGCTAGCATGCCCCTTCAACTTCTTCCCACTGATGCTCGCTTTTGTCCTCCGGAGATTGTTTCAAGCCGTGATTGTCATGATTGCGGTGGCTTTCTTTGCCTTCATGCTGTTCCAGTATGTGGGCGACCCTGTCGTTTTTTTGCTGGGCCAGGACGCCAGGCCGGAACAGATTGCGCAGCTCCGTACGGATCTGGGGCTGGACCAGCCGTTTTTCATACAGTTCGTCCATTTCCTGGGCAATGCGGTGCAAGGCGAGTTTGGCCTGAGTTTGCGCCAGGGCGCCAAGGTCTCCCGGTTGATTGCCGAGCGGTTTCCTGCCACGCTGGAGTTGTCCTTGGTCGCCGCTGTGCTGGCGCTGGTGGTGGGGGTGCCCATGGGCGTGTATGCCGCGCTGAAGCGGGGCACCTTCGTCAGCCAACTGTTCATGACCGTCTCCCTGTTGGGCGTTTCGCTGCCGACTTTTTTGATTGGCATTCTGCTGATTCTTTTTTTCTCGGTGATGCTGGGGTGGTTTCCCAGTTTTGGGCGAGGTGAGGTGCAGACTCTGGGCTGGTGGAGCACCGGCCTGTTGACCCGGGATGGCTGGCACCACATTGTGTTGCCCGCTATCACGCTGGCCATTTTTCAACTGACGCTGATCACGCGCCTGGTGCGCTCTGAAATGCTCGAAGTGCTGCGCACCGACTACATCAAGTTTGCGCGTGCCCGGGGTTTGAGCAGTCACGCGATTCATTTTGGACACGCGCTGAAGAATACGCTGGTGCCAGTGATAACCATCATCGGGCTGCAACTGGGCACGCTGATTGCGTTTTCCATCATCACGGAGGCGGTTTTCCAGTGGCCCGGCATGGGTCTGCTGTTTATCCAGGCGGTCACGTTTGCGGACGTTCCGGTCATGGCCGCCTACCTGTGCCTGGTGGCCCTGATTTTTGTCGTGATCAACCTCGTGGTGGATCTTTTGTATTTTGTCGTGGACCCGCGTTTGCGTGTGGGTCACACAGGGGGGCATTGATGCGGACTTCACACGCGACGCCAACGCTGAGGGTCCGGGGTCGGGCCTTTGCGCAGATATCGGAATTTCACCCGGAGCTCACCGCGTTTCGGCGCGACCTGCACGCCCACCCGGAGCTGGGTTTTGAAGAAGTCTATACGGCGGCACGCGTCAAGGAAGCGCTGGAGCGCTGTGGCGTCGATGCGTTGCATACCGGAATCGGCAAGACAGGCCTGGTCGCCACCATTCAGGGGCGCTGCAATACCAGCGGGAAGATGATTGGCTTGCGGGCCGATATGGACGCGTTGCCGATGACCGAGCTCAATGAGTTTGCCTGGAAGTCAGCCCGCGCTGGCCTGATGCACGGTTGCGGGCATGACGGCCACACCGCGATGCTGGTGGGTGCGGCGCGGTATCTGGCCGCGACCCGCAACTTTGATGGCACGGCGGTGTTGATCTTTCAGCCGGGTGAAGAGGGCTATGCCGGTGCGCGGGTCATGATTGAAGACGGGCTCTTTGATCGCTTTCCGGTTCAGGCGGTCTACGGCATGCACAACTGGCCGGGCCTGCCGCCCGGCACCGTGGGGCTGAACGCTGGCCCGATGATGGCGTCTGCCGATCGGGTGACGATTGAAATTGCGGGGCGCGGCGGGCACGGCGCCCACCCGTACCAGACCATTGATCCGGTGGTGGTGGCAGCGCACATCATCACAGCGATCCAGAGCATTGTCTCGCGCAATGTGCGCGCCATCGACAGTGCGGTGGTCAGTATTTGTGCCATGCACGCGGGGGACCCGGGTGCCATGAGTGTGGTGCCCGGCAAGGCAACGCTGGTGGGCACGGTGCGCACCTTCAACCCGGAAGTGCAGGACATGGTGGAGCGCCGTCTCAACGAATTGTGCAGTGCGGTGGCCCTGGGTTTTGGCGCCACGGCTGCGGTGCACTATGAACGCATCTACCCGGCCACCATCAACTCCATCGACGAGACCCGTTTTGCCGCGGACATGGCGACCAGCCTGGTCGGTGCCGACCACGTGGTGCGGGACCTGGAGCCCAGCATGGGGTCGGAAGATTTCTCCTTCATGCTGCAGGTCAAACCCGGCGCCTATATGCGCATCGGACAGGGTGCCGAGAACGGCGTAGGCAGCTGTCTGTTGCACAACACGCGCTACGATTTCAATGACGATATTTTGCCGCTGGGCGCTGCCTTGCACGCAGGCCTGGTGGAGCAGTCCATGCCGCTATCCGTTTAGACCGGGTTTTTTTATTTCAACCAAGGAGCCATTCATGCATTTCCACAAGAAGTTTGCGTTTTCCCTGCTGGCAACGGCGCTGGCGGCCGCGGCCTTGCCGGCGTCGGCTGTCACGCTGCGTATCGGCAACCAGGGGGACGCCCTGTCCATGGATCCGCATTCGCTGAATGAATCGCTGCAACTCAGCGTCACCGAGAATGTGTACGAGCCCCTGGTTGTGCGTGATCGCGACTATAAGCTGGCACCTGCTCTGGCTACGGCGTGGAAGCAGACAGCACCCACCGTTTGGCACTTTGATCTGCGCAAGGGTGTGCAATTCCACGATGGCACGCCGTTCACCGCCGATGACGTGATCTTCAGCTATGAGCGCGCCAAGAGTGATGGCTCGGACATGAAGACCTATGTCGGCCAGATCAAGGAGATCAAAAAGATCAACGACCATTCCATCGATATCGTCACCCACGTACCGTTCCCCATCCTGCCGGAGCTGTTTACCCACTTTGACATCATGAGCAAGAAGTGGTGCGAGACCAACCAGGCGACCAAGCCGGTGGATCGCCGCAAGGGCATTGAAAATGTGGCCTCGTTCAAGGCCAATGGCACCGGCCCCTTCCGCCTGCGGGAGCGCCAGCCCAATGTGCGCACCGTGTTTTCCCGCAATGGCAGCTACTGGGGCAAGATCGAAGGCAATGTGGACGAAGTGATTTTCAACGTCATTGGCAATGACAGCACACGGGTAGCTGCACTGTTGTCGGGAGAGATTGATGCCATGGAGCCGGTGCCGGTGCAGGATGTGGACCGCCTGAAGGCCATGCCCAACCTGAAAATCATGCAAGGCCCCGAGTTGCGCATTATCTTTTTGGGCATGGACCAAAAACGCGATGAGCTGCTGTTCTCCAATGTCAAGGGCAAGAACCCGTTCAAGGACAAGCGCGTGCGCCAGGCCTTCTACCAGGCCATAGACATCGACGGTATCAAGCGCACCGTGATGCGTGGCGCTTCGACGCCCGCGGCGCTGATGTTCCCGCCCCAGGTCAATGGCTTCGCGCCAGACCTCGCCAAGCGCCTGCCCTTTGACGTGGAAGCGTCCAAAAAACTGTTGACGGAGGCCGGTTACCCCAATGGCTTTGAAGTCTCCATGAATTGCCCGAATGACCGGTATGTCAACGACGGCCCCATTTGCCAGGCCGTTGCGGCCAACCTGGCCAAAGTGGGCGTCAAGATCAAGCTGGAAGTAGAGACCAAGGGCACTTACTTTCCCAAGATATTGCGCCGTGACACCAGCTTTTACATGCTGGGCTGGTCGTCCAGCACGGTGGATGCGCACAACGTGATGCAAGCGCTGATTCAAACCCCGGGTGAAGGTGGCCGTGGTCAGTTCAATCTGGGCGCCTACAGCAATGCCCGTTTCGATGAGTTGACGGAGAAGGTCGCTTCCGAAACGGACGCCAAGAAACGCAACGACATGATCCGTGAAGCCATGAAGATCCACCAGGACGATGTGGGCCACATTCCGCTGCACCAGCAGGCCTTGAATTGGGGTGTGAAGAAGAACATCGAACTGGTGCAATGGCCGGACAACGCCATGATGTGGAAATACATCACCGTCAAGTGAGCGGCCGCCGCATGAGGGGTTTCTTCCTGCGCGCCTGGCACGGTGACCTGGGCTACAGCTTTCGCACCTCACCGGTGGCGATGGCTGCTGCCCTGATCGCGTTCATCTGCCTGTTCTGTGCGGTGTTTGCCAATGTGGTGGCGCCACACAATCCGTTTGACCTGGCAACACTGGAACTGTCCGACGCTTTCCTGCCGCCGCTGTGGTTGGCGGACGGCAACCCCAAATATCTGCTGGGCACCGATGATCAGGGACGGGACATTCTGTCAGCCCTGATGTTTGGCGCGCGGATATCGCTGATGGTGGGGCTGGCGTCGGTGGCCTTGTCTGCCGCGGTGGGCGTCACGTTGGGTCTGGTGGCGGGGTTTGTCGGTGGCACGCTGGACGCCTTCATCATGCGGGTGTGCGATGTGATGTTGTCCTTTCCCGTCATTCTGATTGCGCTGTTGATTGCAGGGGTGGGCCGGGCCCTGTTTCCCGATGCACCGTCAGCCATGGTGTTTGGCGTGCTGATCCTGTCGATTTCGCTGACCGGCTGGGTGCAGTACGCCCGCACCGTGCGCGGCTCGACGATGGTGGAGCGCCACAAGGAATACGTGCAGGCGGCTCGCCTGACTGGTGTGGCGCCCCTGCGCATCATGCGCCGCCATGTGCTGCCCAATGTGCTGGGCCCCGTGATGGTGTTGGCCACCATTCAGGTGGCCACAGCCATCATCACGGAGGCGACCCTGTCGTTTTTGGGCGTGGGCGCACCCCCGAACTCTCCGTCACTGGGAACGCTGATCCAGGTGGGCAATAAATTCCTGTTTTCCGGCAACTGGTGGATCACGGTTTTTCCTGGCCTCATGCTGGTGCTGATTGCCTTGAGCGTGAACCTGCTGGGTGACTGGCTGCGCGATGCGCTGAACCCGCGTTTGCGCTAGCGGTATGAGCCTTCTTCAAGTCAGAAACCTGGTGGTTGAGTTTCCAGGCCGCCACGGCACTTTGCGCGCTTTGGACGACATTTCCTTCAATATCGCCCCAGGCGAAATTCTGGGCATTGTGGGTGAGTCTGGCGCCGGCAAGTCATTGACCAGCGCGGCCATCATCGGTCTGCTGGACCCCCCCGGGCGCATCAGTGGGGGGCAGGTCTTGCTCGAAGGCGAACGCATTGACCATTTGAACGAAATGCAGATGCGCCGCATTCGGGGGCGCCGCATTGGCGCGATTTTTCAGGACCCGCTGACTTCACTGAATCCCCTGTACACCGTCGGTCGACAGCTGATTGAAACGATACAAACGCATTTGCCGGTGACCGCCGAAGAAGCCCGTTTGCGCGCCATCGCACTACTGCAAGAGACCGGGATTGCCGCGGCCGAGCAGCGCCTGGGCCACTACCCGCACCAGTTCTCTGGCGGCATGCGCCAGCGCGTGGTGATTGCCCTGGCGCTGGCGGGTGAGCCCAAGCTGATCGTCGCGGATGAGCCGACGACTGCGCTGGATGTATCCATTCAGGCGCAGATCATCACCCTGCTCAAAAGTGTCTGCAAAAAGCATGGTGCGGCCGTGATGTTGATTACCCATGACATGGGCGTGATCGCCGAAACCTGTGACCGCGTAGCGGTGATATATGCGGGGCGGATTGCCGAAATAGGCCCCGTTCACGATGTGATCAACCGCCCGTCCCACCCCTATACCGAAGGTCTGATGGCTGCCATTCCCGATATGACCATGGACCGTGAGCGGTTGAACCAGATTGATGGGGCGATGCCACGCCTGGATGCCATTCCAAAAGGCTGTGCGTTCAATCCGCGTTGCCCCAGGGCGTTTGACCGCTGTCGCCAGGACCGCCCTGATCTGATGGTCAGCGGTAACACGCGTGCCGCCTGCTGGCTGCACGCCGCCGACGTGGACGTCATGACATGAGCCTCATCGCGCCCCAACCCATGCCACTGGTTCAGGCCCACGACCTTACCAAGACCTTTGATGTGTCACCGCCTTGGTTGAACCGCGTGCTGGAAGGCAAGCCGCGTCTGCAACTGCACGCGGTGGATGGTGTCAGTTTTGAGATTGAAAGAGGGCAGACACTGGCCCTGGTGGGGGAGTCGGGTTGCGGCAAGAGCACGGTGGCCCGATTGCTGGTGGGCTTGTACGCACCCACCCGCGGAGGACTGGTTTTCGATGGCCAGGATGTGCATGCGACGCTCAACACGCCCCGGGGGCAGGCACTGCGGCGGCGCATCCAGATGATTTTCCAGGACCCGTACGCCAGTCTGAACCCCCGCTGGACGGTGGAGGATATTGTGGGTGAACCCCTGCGGGAGCAGGGACTGACGGCGAACCCTGCGGATCTCCATGCGCGCGTGGCTGACCTGTTGCAGTCGGTCGGTCTGGGTGCGATGGATATGGCGAAGTACCCGCACCAGTTTTCCGGTGGCCAGCGCCAGCGCATCTCGATCGCCCGCGCGCTGGGGACCGAGCCTGAATTCCTGGTGTGTGATGAACCCACTTCGGCGCTGGATGTGAGCGTGCAGGCGCAGGTGCTGAACATCATGAAAGACCTCCAGCGCGCGCGGGGCTTGACCTATTTGTTTATCTCCCACAATCTGGCCGTCGTGCGCCATGTCAGTGACCAGGTGGGTGTGATGTACCTGGGGCGGCTGGTGGAGCTGGCGGACAAGCAAACCCTGTTCGCAAGGCCGCGCCATCCCTACACGCGCATGCTGATCGACGCCATCCCAAAGATGCGCGACACGGGCCGCGCCAGGACGCCGGTGTCGGGTGAGGTGCCCAACCCCCTGAGTCCTCCGGGGGGGTGTGCCTTTCATCCCCGCTGTCCGCACGCCAATGCGCGTTGCACCAGCGAGCGCCCCATCATTCAGGTTTTTTCTACGGGCCGTGTGGCCTGCCACGCGGTACAGGAGGGGCGGATATGACGGTAGATATGCACTTTGCGTTTTCCAGCCGCTATGCGGCGGCGCGCATCAAATTTCTGGAAGCGGCGGCATCGGCGGGCATGGCCCTGCGCAGCTTCGAGCATCCCCTGAAAGGGGTTGATGGTGAAACTCTGGCGATGGATATTGCGCTGGACGGTTCGATCGACGCAGAGAACCTGTTCATCATCAGTAGCGCCTGCCACGGCGTGGAGGGGTACTGCGGGTCGGGAGTGCAGGTATTTGCCGCCCACGATGCCGAATGGCGGGCCAAGGCGCACGCGGCGGGCGTGGCCGTGCTTTACATCCACGCGCTCAACCCCCACGGCTTCTCATACTGGCGGCGCACCACGCATGAAAACGTCGACCTGAACCGCAATTTTCAGGATTTCAGCCAAGCCCTTCCAGTGAATGCGGCCTACCGCGACTTGCATGCGCTGTTGTTGCCACACCAGTGGCCGCCCACGCCCGACAACCAGGCGGCCATTGCGGCCTATATCGAGGGTTTCGGTCTGGCTGGCTACCAGGCTGCCGTGACACGCGGTCAGTACGAGTTTGCCGACGGCATGTTTTTCGGTGGCGACAAACCCACCTGGAGCAATCAGACCCTGCGAACAGTCCTGCAGGCGTTTGCGCAGAAGGCAAAAAGGATTGCATGGATGGACTTGCATACCGGCTTGGGTCCCAGTGGTGTGGGTGAACGGATTTTTGCCTGCGGGGACGAACCAGAGGCTTTGGTGCGCGCACGCTTGTGGTGGGACGGGGGTGGTGCTACCCCTGTGACGTCCTTCTATGACGGCTCGTCCCATTCCGCGCGTTTGACGGGCTTGATGTGGAGTGCCATGTATGACGAGTGCCCGCAAGCGCAGTACACCGGCATCGCCATGGAATACGGTACGCTCCCCATCCTGGAAATGATCGCGGCATTGCGTGCCGACCATTGGCTGCACTTGCACCCTGAAGCGTCAGACGAACTGAAAACTGCCATCAAACGCCAGGTGCTGGATGCGTTCTATGTCGATACGGATGCCTGGCGGGCACAAGTGGTGGTGCAGGCACGTCAAGCCATGTTTCAGGCCGTCGATGGACTCAGCGGGCCGTGAGTCGGCAGTCTTATTGTTGACGGGGGAGACGGTCCAGACTGCCCGAGCGGCTGTCCAGCGGTGTGACAAATGAGTTCTGTTCCCAACCGGTTGCCATCTGGCTTTCAGCGTATTCCGAGTTGTTCGGTATAGCCGCATCCAGTTGCGAAAACGCACTGTTTTTGCCATGGCGCTTGCGGTCCACGGTCGCATGCAACGTCTGGCTCACGTCCTTGAATTGCGAGTCAAGCTGACTATTCCCCGTTCCGCGGGCTGCATGTTCTCCCAGGAATGCCGTGCGGATCTGGATCAGGTGGGGCAGGCTCAGCGGGTCGACAACCCAATAGTGGATCCCGCAGTGGGACAGTAGTGTGTGTTTGAGCGTCTGGTTGCTCATCGACAACCCACGGGGGCCGGGGACGTCGATACAGCCAATGACCCTTCCCTCCAGGTCGCACACCGAAAAGGTGCAATACACGCCATTGAGCAGGTGATACCAGTGCGTTGCGTCGGTGTTGGGGGACGGCGCCGTATACCGTGTGACGGGCAATTTGACGAGAATTTGCTGGTCGAACATCACCTTGTTGAGCCAGATCCAAACCTTTTTTTCCCGGCTATTGACCAAAGGACGGATCCGAAGCGGCCATTCCCTGGGAATGCGGCGACTTTTCTTCTGCGCCGACCGGTTGTACCAGTACAGAAGCGCGGCCCCGAAAGCTAAACCCACCAAAAACGCAATCACCATGTAACGCACCCTGAAAATTGGACCATCTGATGTGGATACCCTTCGTTGGTTCAGTTTACTGCGATTTTTCCCCCAATGCACAGGATTCATGCGGTCCATCTGGCTATAAGCTAGCGGGTTGGCGCGGCCTAAAGTGTTCACCAGAAAAATCGTATGCAGCTTCAAGAAATACTCTATTCACAAGGTTTCGGTACGCGCCGAGTGTGCGCCGGCCTCATTCAGCAGGGTTTTGTCCAAGTCTATACGGAAAATGCGGCGCAAGCCCTCGTCACTATTACTGATTCTGCTATGGAATTTGTAGCTACCGGGCTGCGCTTTCGGGTTCAGGGGGTCGACTGGGAGTATTTTGAGAAGGCCTATGTGTTGCTGCACAAGCCGTCAGGAACCGAGTGCTCCCAAAAGCCGTCGACCTACCCCAGCATCTATACGCTGCTTCCGTCCCCGCTGCGCCTTCGGCCCCAAAAGAGTGCAGTGCAGGGGGTTCAGGCGGTCGGACGGCTCGACCAGGACACCACCGGGCTTCTGCTACTCAGTGATGACGGGCAGTTCATCCACCAGATGAGTTCGCCCAAGAAACACAGTCCCAAGGTGTATGAAGTGACCGCAAAGCACCCGCTGGACGACAAACAGGTACAAAAGCTGTTGGCGGGTGTGGTTCTGGATGACGATCCCAAGCCCGTGCGGGCAGCCGCCTGTGAGATTGTCGACCCCGAGGGGGCAGCCCTGCGCCTTCGTTTGACCCTCACAGAGGGCAAGTACCACCAGGTCAAGCGCATGCTGGCAGCCGTGGGAAACCGGGTAGAGGGCTTGCACCGCTCCCGCATTGGCGCGCTGGAATTGCCCGACGACCTGGCTCCGGGGCAGTGGCGCTGGCTGCGGGCCGAGGACCTGCAGAAGTTGCAGGCCAAAGCGCTGTGACGTCACCCTGGCAGGATCGGGTGTAGCCGGGTTCTATAATCATCCGAGAGTCCACCGCATGGGTGCACTCATGTCTGTCACTACCCGCAATGCAATCGATTTCCCCCCCATTTTCCAAGGTTTGCGTTGCGTTACTGATCGGCCTGTTGGTGCACTTGGAGTGCATCGCCAATACTGTCACGCCGGGAGCCGCGTCGGTATTCCTGGAAGATCTGACGTCGCCTGAGTTGCGCGCACGCATTGCCAATGGGACGACCACTGTGCTGGTTCCGATTGGTGGCACCGAGCAAAACGGCCCGCACATGGTACTGGGCAAACACAATGTTCGCGTGCGCTACCTGTCCGGTCAGATTGCACTGGCCTTGGGCAATGCCGTGGTGGCACCCGTGCTGGCGTATGTTCCCGAAGGTGCCGTGCATCCACCCGTTGCCCACATGCGATTTTCCGGCACCCTGTCGATTCCGGATGCGGCGTTTGAAGCCGTGCTGGAGGGTATTGCACGCAGTTTCAGGCAGCATGGTTTTCGGGATGTTGTTTTTCTGGGGGACCATGGCGGCTACCAAAAGAATGAAGTGCATGTGGCCACCAAATTGAACCGCGAATGGTCGGCTGATACCGATACGCGGGTCCATGCGCTGACCCAGTATTACCAGATCACCCAGACGGAATACATTCAGGCCTTGAAGGCACGGGGATTCTCGGCGGCAGAGATCGGCACGCACGCAGGTCTAGCCGATACGGCCCTGGCGCTGGCCATTGACCCTGCGTTGGTACGCGCCGAAATGCTCACGTCGGCCACCAGGTTGGACGCGGCGCAGGGTGTCATGGGCGACCCGCGCCGCGCCACCGCGGCAGCAGGAAGCCTGGGCGTACAACTCATAATCGATACCACGGTCAAATCCATCCAGAGCGCGACTCGAATGCGTGCCGGGCGTTAACTTCTACCTTAAAAGATGAAAACCACAAGAAAACTGCAAGTGATCAGCGCGGCGCTATTGGCCGCTTGGGGCGTGATTGCGTGGGCGCCTGCCGGTGTTGCAGCCACGGCCCCCGTGGCCGAGACCAAACCGGCTGCGGTCGCTACCGTTCCCGGCATGCCACCGGTCTCCGACGCGCTCAATTTGTACGGCGACACCGTCTCGCATCGCCTCGCGGCCGTGGTCAAGGACGACCTGGAACGTGTGTACGTGCCCAACCTGCGCGGCAACAACGTATCGGTCATTGATCCCAATACCCTGAAAGTGGTGGACCGCTTCAAGGTGGGACGCAGCCCGCAACACGTGGTGCCGTCGTGGGACTTGCGTACCTTGTGGGTAGCCAACAATGCCGAGCGTGGCAACGACGGCAGTCTGACGCCAGTGGACCCCCGCACCGGCAAGCCGGGAAAAAACGTCAAGGTGGACGACCCCTACAACATGTATTTCAGCCCGGATGGGAAATCGGCCATCGTGGTGGCCGAGGCGCACAAGCGCCTGGATTTCCGTGATCCCAGGACCATGGAAATGCAGTACTCCATTGCGGTTCCCCAGTGCGGCGGCATCAACCATGCGGATTTTTCGATCGACGGACGCTACGCCATCTTCACCTGCGAGTTCCAGGGCAGTGTGGCCAAAATCGACTTGCAGGAGCGCAAGGTGCTGGGGTACCTGAAACTGGAAATGCCCAAGACACGCTTCAGTGACAAGCCCAATAACAAATCCGGGACCAAGTTTGAACCCCCGGCCAGCGAAATCTGCACCGCCACCAAGGGCATGCCGCAAGACATTCGTATCTCTCCCGATGGCAAGCGCTTCTTCGTTGCGGACATGGAAGCCGATGGCGTGCACATTGTGGATGGTGAAACGCTGAAGGAAGTCGGGTTCATCACGACCGGCGTGGCGGCACACGGTCTGTATCCCAGCCGCGACGGCCGACGACTGTATGTGGCCAACCGGGGGTCCCACAAAATCCATGGTCCACGCAATGGCCCCGGTAGCGTGACGGTGATTGACTTCAGCACCGACAAGGTACTTGCGCAGTGGCCGGTTCCCGGGGGCGGTAGCCCCGACATGGGCAACGTCAGCGCCGATGGCAAGTGGTTGTGGTTGTCGGGTCGCTTCGACGATATGGTCTATCGCATCGATACCAGCACGGGTGCCATGGACAAGATCGCTGTCGGGATGGAGCCGCACGGCCTGACGGTGTGGCCGTTGCCGGGTCGGTACTCGCTGGGGCACACAGGCAACTTGCGCTGATACTGCCGGGCAGATGCGGTATGCCGCAGGGCCTGCGGCCACGGTAGCGTTATGCTTGAAGCATGAACCTGCTTTTGGACTCCTTCTGGCGCGCCGCCGCCTATTGCCTTCGGCCACGGGTCATTGTTTTGTCGCTGTTGCCGCTCGCCCTCGTGATCGGCATGACGGTTGGCTTGGGATACCTGTTCTGGGATGCTGCCCTCGACCAGGTCAGGCTGGTATTGGATTCGTCGACCTTCGTCAACAACGGGTGGGCCTGGCTCGACAGCATGGGATTGGGGCGGATCAAGACCGTTTTGGCACCCCTGATCATCATTTTCACGGTCACCCCGGTGATCGTGGTCGTCTCGTTGCTGGTGGTTGCCCTGTTGATGACGCCGGTGCTGGTTCAACTGGTGGCATTGCGCCGCTTCCCTGAACTGCAGGAGCGCAACGGCGCGTCTTTTTTGCACAGCCTCGCCTGGTCTTTGGGCTCAACAGCATTGGCTCTCGTCGCCTTGGTCATCTCCATTCCACTCTGGTTTGTGCCGCCGCTGGTGTTGGTATTGCCTCCGTTGATTTGGGGTTGGCTGACCTATCGTGTGATGGCGTTTGATGCTTTGGCCGCGCACGCCAGTGCGGACGAACGCCGCACTGTTCTCAGGCGGCACCGAACCCAGTTAATGGGCATGGGTGTTCTGGCCGGTTATCTGGGCGCTGCGCCCAGCCTGGTCTGGGCGTCGGGTGCGTTCTTTCCACCGTGGTTTGTCTTTCTGGCACCACTGGCCATCTGGATCTATACACTGGTCTTTGCATTTTCTTCGCTGTGGTTCGCACACTATTGTTTGGCGGCGCTGGCGAATCTGCGCCGTGAGCAACATGCTGCAGAGTTGGCCGCGATTACCCCACTGCCAGAGCCGAGTAACCCGATTTCTCTGGGACAACCATGAACTTTGGTCTCATTGTCATTGGTGACGAGATTCTGTCCGGCAAGCGTGCGGACAAACACCTGGCGAAGGCGATTGAACTGCTTTCGGCGCGTGGCCTGCAACTGGGCTATGCCGACTATGTAGGGGATGCACCGGATCGGATCACCGACACGCTGGTGCGTGCGTTTGCATCTGGCGATATCGTTTTTTCTTGCGGCGGCATTGGGGCTACCCCCGATGACCACACACGCCACTGCGCCGCCAGGGCGTTGGGGCGTCCATTGGTGTTGCATCCCCAGGCGCAAGTGTTGATTGAGCAGCGCATGCAAGACGTCGCGCGCGAGCAGGGCAAGCCCTATGAACCTCGGCGCAGTGACAACCTGCATCGGTTGAACATGGGAACCTTCCCGCAAGGTGCACACATCGTTCCCAACCCGTTCAACAAGATCCCCGGGTTCTTTTGCACGCGCGATGACGATCTGTCTTCGGTTGCAGAGCGAGGCGGCGTTTTCTTTTTGCCCGGTTTTCCTGTCATGGCCTGGCCCATGATGGAGTGGGCATTGGATACCTATTGCCAACAGTATTTTGTGCGTGATGCCTGGCTGGAGAAGTCCGTGGTTGTCTTTGGCGCCATGGAGTCGACCTTGACACCCTTGATGGAAGCCATTGAGCGCGACCATGCGGTCAAGGTTTTCAGTCTGCCCAGCGTTGACCATCACGAATACGGACGACACATCGAACTCGGCGTCAAGGGCGAGCCCGTTGCGGTGGATGGCGCCTATGCGGCACTGCTGAACGGGCTACGGAGTCTGCAGTCTCAGTTAGGCCCTGAATTGGTGCGCAATTGAAAGTGCCCAAACTCGGTGCATTTTCATTGATCCCGAATTTGGTGCATTGAGGCGCGCGACCCGGCGGCGAAAGTGGTTTTCCGGCTTTGACTTTGATGCCACGAAACGGGAAAACCCCGTTTCTCAGGGCAAAATAGAGCGCTTAACCAAAATTGGGTTCGCAGTAGCTGTTGGCATAAAAGCTGCTGTGTGGACAGGGCAAATTTTTAACAACCGTGCAACAGGAGTATTTGATGGCCAAGACCGTCGCAGACGTGATGAAGATGGTGAAAGAGAACGAAGTCAAGTTTGTTGACTTCCGCTTCACCGATACCCGCGGCAAACAACAGCACACCACAGTGCCTGTGTCGCACTTTGACGAAGACAAGTTCACATCGGGCCACGCTTTCGACGGTTCGTCCATCGCCGGCTGGAAGGGCATTGAAGCCTCGGACATGCTGCTGATGCCTGACCCCAACACGGCCAACATCGACCCGTTCTTTGAAGAAACCACCATCATCATGAACTGCGATGTGGTGGAGCCCAGTGACGGCAAGGCCTACGACCGTGACCCCCGCTCCATAGCCAAGCGCGCCGAAGCCTACCTCAAGGCCTCTGGCATTGGTGACGCGGCCTACTTCGGTCCCGAGCCTGAATTCTTCATTTTTGACGGCGTGCGCTGGAGCACCGAATCCAACAACACCTTCTACGAAATCGAAGAGTACGAAGCCCCCTGGAACACAGGCGCCAAGCTCGAAGGCGGCAACCGTGGCCACCGTCCCACCGTCAAGGGCGGCTACTTCCCCGTGCCTCCCGTTGACAGCACGCAAGACATGCGCGCCGAGATGTCCCTGATCCTCGAATCCCTG
>Ga0208509_1000043_pt1 | contig 67296 bp, 118 predicted proteins | sample LakWasMeta7_HOW4_2_FD_183857 | JGI IMG/M metagenome (GOLD analysis project Ga0208509, IMG submission 183857) | Freshwater sediment methanotrophic microbial communities from Lake Washington under simulated oxygen tension - Sediment Metagenome... | ecosystem: Environmental > Aquatic > Freshwater...
CTGGTGCTTGTTCTGTATTCTTGCTTGCTTGTATTCGGAAAAAAAAAAAAAAAATTTCAAATTCAAAATTACCCATACGAATAATAATTTTATTATCAAAATTTATTATGTTAATTTTTAAATTACTTGATATTATTCAATTAAAATCAAGGTTTCTAAAAAAAAACTAAGTTTTTTATTCTAAAGATATAATCTGATCCATGTTTTTATACTATCCCTCCTGCCTGAAAAAAAAAACTAAGTTTTTTATTTAATTAAATTATTTTATTCGATAATTTGTTTATTTAAAATATAATTTCTAATATTGCGTTGTAATTTAAAACTTAAAAAATGAGCAAAACAACTGAAATTAAAGAAGGTAAATTATTACTAATTGATTTGATGAAAATTGATGTTTTACCTAAATACAATGTGCGCGTGGCTTATGGGGACATAAACGAACTAGCAGCCGAAATACTTGCGCATGGTATTACTACTCCTGGCATGGTAAAAGAAAATCCTGAAAAACCTGGACATTTTTTATTGATCCGTGGCCATAGAAGATTCAGAGCAGCCCATCTTAATCTAAAAAACAAATTAGTAAAGGATGTTGTCTTCCCTGCTATTTTAGTTCCTGAAAATTGGGATGAGGTAGATTTATTGTTGGACCAAGATGTTAGTAACAATGGTTTACAATTAAATATGCTTGAAAAATCTGAAATTGTTAAGCGTTTATCCGATTTTGGACTAAGTGAGGACCTTATTGCGCAAAAAATGGGTAAATCAATTACGTTTGTTAGAAATTGCCAATTTCTAATTAATGCCCCTGCAGACGTAAAAAAAATGATTGAAGAAGGTAGAATTAGTCCTACATTGGTAATTACCATCTTCAAAAAGTATAAAAATTACGATAAATCTATTCATACTATTCGTTCTTTAGAAGAAGCGGTAACTAATACAGAGCGTGAATTAGAAGAAGAAGAAAAAGAAGATGAATCAGAAGAATTCACTGTAACTACTGAAACATCCGGAGGTAAAAAAGTAACTCAAAAAACAGTAAATCAACATAACGAGGTTCACAACAGCGTTTCCTTTATGAAAAAAATAATTTCACAAAAGTCAACTAAAATTATTAGGCATGACCATTTGGAATTATTTAATTTCCTAGAAGAACTTTTTGCCGGAAACTTAGAAAAAACGCAATTAGAAGAAATGTTCTTCGAACCTGATCAATTAGATGGAAAATAATTTTTAATAATAACCCTAAAATAAACAAACATGTATTACATCGTAAAAAAAGAATCAGTATTGTATTCAAAATTTCAATTCCTTGGAGGTCTAATGAAGGAATACAACAAAGAAGCATTAGATTTAGCTAAAAAATTAGGATTTAAGTCAATCAGACAAGAACGGTTTAAATTAGCAGGTGGTATTTCTTCTTTTTATTCAGAAACTAAACCGGTTGGTTTTGCTTATGCTTTTGGTAGTAAATATCCAAATGATTTTTTTCCAAAAAAAATAAATGCTAACAAGGAAATTTTAGAACAGATAAAAGAGTTACCTACTTTAGAAGTTGGAGACCTTAACGAATTAATAAATTTCGATTCGGATAAAAATTCTCCTTCAGGAAAATATTTATTTAATCCTGGTTTTTCGATTAAAAAAGACTATGTTTTATTAGATTTAAGTAGTGCTATTAATTACAAGCCAGTAAAAGGAATGACTGAAATATTAACTTCTGAATACCAAAAACTAAAATCTAAAAAATAGTATGGCATTAATTAATAAGAAACCAAAACAAAGGAGCCTGCCTAAAAAACAGGCTCCAATGAGATTAACTGAAAAATCGTTTATCTCAAAATTTACTGCATTAGAAACTTCATTGCAGAAACACGAACAATTTATTTCTAAAAGGAATCGTGAATTAGCTGAAAAATTTGCAACCGAAAACCTTAAATTGAAAATTGGAACTATTTATAAAATCGATTGCAAAAAAAATACAGAGATTCACAATAAGCGTTTTGTATTAACTGGATTTAGATCATTCAATATTCACGAAAATATTGTGATTTCTGTTAGTGGTTTTGTTGAGCCAAAAAAACTAATAGGTCCAAAACAAATATCTTTTTACACAAATCTTAATGTAAAATCTATTCCGCGCGGAAAACCTTTTAGAGAAATAAAGGATATTTCAATCCTAAAATTTGTAAAATTGACTAAATCAAGTAATCAAAAAACGTTCAATTAATCAATTTAAACCAATTATTATGCAAAGGATGCCAAATACTACGGAATATTTCGGGAACGCGCTAAAATCTGCCATTAACTTCCGAAAAAAGGATTTTACATTAAACCTTACAGACCCATTGTGCCCCGTGATTAAATATTTCAGGTTTCACACTACCTTAAATCCATTTTCTAATCCCGATTCTGTAAAACTAGAAGAAATACAAAACAAAGCTTCGAACCAAATTATTAACTACATTCAAAACAATTAATCATGCTATACTCATTCTCAAATAAAAACATGTATTACCTTCAGAAAACATCCGATGGTAAAAACCAAATTGTTTTCGCTCGAGTTAACCAGGCTTTAGTTTTAAAAGTTTGTATCCCGACATCGAGTAAACAAGCTAAATTGATGTTACCCGAAATTAACTTCATTTTATTTACATCTTTCGAGCGAGATTATGCAACTCCGCAAGCTTTTACAAAAAAAGAAATAATCAGTATTAACGAAGAAGAATTTATCGGTTATTTCGGAAATTCAATCGATGTTATTTTCAAACAATTAAACGTAAACCTAAGAGATAAAAAAAATGTCCAAAAACGAGCGTAAAAACGAATCCGAAATTACCGAGATTCGGAAACTAATAAAAGAACTTGTTTTATATCGGAAATCGAAAAAAATAAGTCAGGCTAAAATAGCCAAACGTATGGGAGCAGATCAGGGAGTTATTTCTAAATTTGAGCGACTAAAACAGGATGTACATTTCAGTACTTTGTTAAAGTATATTCGCGCTATGGATGCAGAATTAAGACTTTCTTTACATACTCATAACGAAGTAGCTTACTTTGGTATTGAAAACACAAAAAAACAATTAACACGAAAAACCAATGCAAAATAAAATTTACAACACTCCTACAATTACATCGAATGACGATAAGTTGTTTTTTCATTTCAATACTGAAAAAATAAAAATTGCGAACCGATTATTATACGTTTCGGGCGGTATTTCGGAATACCTGGATACCGATAAAAATTTACCTGCTTTTCGGGAAGCAGAATCGAGATTTAATGATATTGGTTTCAAATCAATTGTTCCGCACGATTTAATTTCAGAAGCCGAGGAAAAAATCTTTAAATGGTCGGACTTTATGTTACGAGATACTCCCGAATTATTAAAATGCGGTATGTGTGCAATGTTACCGAGATGGACCCGAAGTGATGGAGCAATTGTCGAGTTTTTTAACGCTAAAGTTCACGGTATTCCCGTAATTGATTCAGTAACTTATTTACCCATTTATTTGAATGAAAAACAGAAGCACGATTTATTTTATAAAATAAGTCTGATTTTAAGTAAATGTGATATGAAATTATTGAATGAAAATATTTAGTTAAATTTGTTATTTTAAAAAATAATTGTACTTTTGAACAAACAAATAAGCATGATAACTGTTAAAGCCCCTGATTTATGTTATTTCCCAACATCTGCTAAAGAATTAAAAAGGCTGATACTAGCATTTTCAATTCCTTGCAATGTAGTAAAGTACTTAGGTAAGTATGATGTTGTATATTCAAATCGGGAATCAGTTCAAACGCCTGCCAAAAGAATTAGTGATTTAACATTAAAGCAATGGTATCAATTATTAATTAAAAACTTACCTTCAGGATTAGAACAAGGCGAACAAGGTATTTTATACACAGATTTAATAACCAAAGTAAATAAATCAATAATCTAATTAAACTAAAAACAATGATTGATATATATTATTATCTAGGAATTTTCTTTATTATTGATACTTTAGTATCTCTTTTGACAAATAAAGATTTAGAAAAAAACCACGAAAAATTTAATGAATATGTATCGGATGTACAAAATAATCCCCCTCCTGTTAACCTTGATATTAAAACATCTTCAAAAAAGGGAAAATATAATATAATTACAACATTTATTTTTTTAGCTTGGACTATACTAGGAATTATATTTTCTAATCATAGAATATTTTTTGTTTTTTTATTGGCATTGAGCTTCACAATACCTTTTATTGTTGGAAAAACAAAAAGAATAAAATTAAGTTATACACTAGGTATATTAATTAATATTTGTATAGTTTTAATTATTTTGTATAAACATTTTAATCAATAATCTAATGGACCAATTACAGCAAGCAGAATCACTGCTTAAAAAAAATCTAATTGCCACAGGCAAAGTAAATGAAAAATCATTCCAGGATAACAAATCCCAAAACCCTGAAATGTTTAATGCAATGGTTAAATCCATTGTAGAGTTTTGCGGCATAGTTCAACCTGATAATTTACTAATTGGTAAATCAGTTGAATTTTTAGGAAGTGGCGCAAGTAAATTAAAAGGAGATGTACAATTGGTATTTACAGATGCGCTTGCATCCGGAACCAATTCATACACACCTGTAACTTATCTTTTGGTAAAAACATCTGAAGGTAATGTTTTCGAAGTATTACCAAGGAATATAACAAAAATCAATTAATAACCTAAAAACAAAATCCATGATCGGAGTAAAAACAAAAAAAGAAAAAACACCTTTAGAAATTGTGAAAGAGATTCACAATAAGGTATTAACCAGTGGCGAAAGATGCCTAGAGGAATCAAAGGCTATTCAGGCCTCTACCAAAATGCAGGATTATGATTTAGTCCTAAAAATGGAAGCGCGCGGTTTTGGTAAAACAAAAGAGATTATCGAAAAAAAGGCTGAAATCGAAAAAGACAAATTAGTCTTAGAGCGCGCTAAAAATGTAGGTTAATATGGATTGCACTATGTACAAAAATACATTCCATTTGAAGATATGGAAGCTATTTGTAAAGAGTACAATTTAATCATGGGTGCAGATAAACATTACATTGGCAGCATCCCTACCCGTTCTCAACATGAGATAGTTAATTTCAAATTAAGAAGTGAAGACATCATTTATCAAAAAGGTGTTTTCAAAGCTTCTGCAACCCAAGTTGAAGGTAGAGAAAGAACATCACAAGGTACTTTGGAGTGGTCTGAAATTCCAAAAGAACAATACATGCAGGAGACCCAACGCGGAACAAAATTAATAGCTGATAACAATCGTACCCATTACATCACAAATGATGATTACTTCATTTTGTGTGCACCAAAAGAAATGTTTGAATTAGAAGGTGTAATTGTTGATGGCGTACAATTAAAGCAAATGATTGAGATTAAAGAAATTCATGATCCAATTTGCTTGCAACCGGTTAAAAATGGTTTCTTAATTGTTGCTGTATGGGGTGAAGAACTAGCTATTGAAGCTATGAAAAATCCTAAATTTAATTAATCCACCAATAAAATAATAAATCCGGAGCAGGAACTCGCCTGCTCCATAAAAACAACAACATGAATAAATACACAAAAAAACCAATTACAATTGAGGCTGTTAGATGGGATGGAAACCAAATAAGTGAAGTAACCCCGTGGATACGTGAAGCTTTAGAAAAATCAACAGGCTCATATCCACCTCCTGTTAATTCGATTATTAGAGTAGGTAATAAAATCCATATTACTACTTTAGAAGGTGAAATGCAAGCAAGTCCAGGTGATTATATAATTCAAGGAATTCAAGGCGAAATTTACCCATGCAAGCCGGATATTTTCGAAAAATCCTACAGCAAGGCAGACCCGTTAAAAATTACAGCAGGTGAAGGGTTAACATTACTTTCTGAAAAAGATTCTTTATATTCACTTGGAGATGTTGCCCCAATTGGTAAGGTTTATCCTTCAGAAGAAGAAACTATATTTTCAGTTACACCCGAAGGTGATGAATATGGTGGAGCTCATTTATATTTACTAAAAAATAATTTAGGTTTTAGTGAAGGTAAATCAAACTATGATACAAGTGTTTCACTAATTCGTTTTGTTGAGAAAAAACAAACAGGTGAAATGATTCCAGGTATTCAAAGTGAGCAATTAGTTATTGCCTTGGTTGATCGAATTAAAAAATTAAATGCAAAATTTCCTTGTGATGAAAATGATGAACAGATTGCATGCCTAGAAGGTTATTTAGCTGCATGCAAAAAAAGAATAGACAATAGAATAAACCGTGGCGTGATGGGAGACTTGAAAAAGTAACCCACAAAATCAGCAGTCCTAAAAAAATTGGGCTGCTGATTATTTTTAATTTAACCCTAAACAATCATGACATCATTAGAAGTAGCAGCAATTTTAACCTCTGCTTTTTTATTGTCTTTAATATTATTTTATCTTAAAACAATTAAAAAGATAGTTAAACTAGAAAATCAATTAAAATACAATCAACTAATCACAGAAAGACAAGAAGAACTTTTAAATGAATGTTGGTTAAAATTTATTTCCCTTAAACCATCAATTCCAGGATTAGGATCATTAACTTTTAGATTAAAAAGATATAAAGTAGATAAGTCCTACAAAGAATCATATCATGAATTAAATGATTTAGTAAAAGATATTAGGGAATGTTATGAAGGTCCAGGTGTTCCAAATGAATACTACATAAGACATAGGTTAAAGGAATATGATAAAAATCAACAATCATGATAAAAAGTATTTTAGTTGAATTTTACAGGGCCGCGCGAAGTTCAGATTACTTGGATGCATTAAAAAATGCACAAAAGGAACTGATTAAACTCACCTTATGTAAAAACTTCAACTTTACATTGCTACAAACCATGTATAAAACAATTGAAATACATGAACACGCGGCTGTAAACTGGCAAAAATCAGTTGATTCACAATCCATAGAAATATTTAATCTCAACCAAAAAATAGCTAAACTAACTTCTACAAACATGGAAACAAACAAACTACTTTTAATAAAGCCTTATGACACTGAATTTTCAGTTAAGGCAATGGAATACGGTATTAAATGCCACAATGATACAAATTGTGATTACGATGGCAAACCATACGTTACACATCTTAAAATGGTTTACGATTATGCATATAAGTATTCACACCTTTTGCCATTTAACCAAATTGAATATGCATTAGCTGCAGCATGGAACCATGATGTAATTGAGGATTGCCGCCAAACATACAATGATGTTTCAAGAGCCATAGGAAATAAGGTTGCTGAAATTGTTTATGCATTGACTAATGAGAAAGGCAAAAACAGATCAGAGCGCGCGAATGAAAAATACTATTCCGGAATAAAGGAAAATGAAATTGCTCATTACATTAAAATTTGCGACCGGTTAGCAAATGTTCGTTATTCAAAACAAACAAACAGTCCAAAGTTTGAAATGTACCAAGAAGAAAATGATACTTTCAAAGATCATTTGTATTTAAAAAAATATAGTGAAATGTTTTCTGAAATGTACGAATTGCTATATACCTAACATTAACAAAATGGAAATTGCTAATATATCTAAGAATTCAAAATACATAGGATATGAATGTGTTGTGTGCAATAAAAAAATTGATGAAGACGAAAGGCAAAAAATAATATCGTTGGGATGTGTTCAAACCTGGTGTTTATTATGTATTGTAAAAAAATTTCCAAACGATGAACATTTAACAAAATACGTTGTATCCAATGGAAATAACGATTTTATTTTAGACAGAAACAAATTATTAAACGGATTATGATTAAAATTACAAAAAACACTAAATCCCAAATTACATTTGAAAAAGATACTTGGGAGGAAACCTGGTTTAATAACGATTGTTCAGATGAAAATTTGAAAAAACAATGTAATCGTGAAAATGATACTATTTTAGCGGTGAAATTTGATGATGGTAATTATATAGGAAGCATATTACATGTTTATTTTAAAACTGAATCACAAATTAATATTGATAATTCTGAGCAAGAAAAATTTAATACTAATTCAGAAATAGGATCACATCATTGGTTTCAAACATTATTAGGACAATGTATTCGTATGTCAGAATTTATTGAGAAAAACCCTCATGATAAACGAATACAGGAGTTTGAATATGGTAAGAAAATAAAAGAAACATTAATATTTATTGGTAAAAACCACCAAAAAATTAATACCGTAAAATAATTTAGTACAAACAAAAAACAAAAAAATCATGGAATTTAGAAAAAGAGAAAACTGCTATTATTTATCATCAGTAAACAAAAAAGAATATACAACAACTGATTGGATAATATTTTATTGGGCATGGCACTTTGATATTAGCTACGAATCATGTGGCTATTTTGATAACAGACCAAGAATTAATTTAGACTTAATATTTTTCAGCCTAACACTTGTACTCCCTTTCCGGAACAAATGGAAGGATGAATGTGTTCCTCCAAAGTGGGGAATTTCAATACACAGTAATACCTTTTGGATTTATAAAGGTGGAAAAGGAAATAGTAATGGTGGTAATAAATGGTGGACTTGGGATATTCCATTTGTTACAAAAGATTGGGTAAGAACTTCAATCTTATTAAAGGATGATACTTGGGAACACGAAACACCTGGAAACAAGAAAGAATTTTATAATGAAGAATGGAAAAAAAAGCAAAAATCGTGGACTTATGATTACACAGATAGTTACGATGGCCAAGTAATACCAACAACAATTTATGTTGATGAAAGAGAGTGGAGACCTAAATGGTTAAAATGGACTAATTTATTTGCTAAGAAAAGAAAAACCATCGATGTCCATTTCTCAAAACAATGTGGAAGACGTAAAGGAAGTTGGAAAGGTGGAACAATCGGTTGCGGATATGAACTTCTTCCTAATGAACAGCCGCTAGATTGTTTAAAACGAATGGAAAAAGAACGACAATTTTAAATTAATCATGGAAGAAAAAATAATTTGTGCAGCGGTTTGGTATAAAGAGCTTCAATTAAAACAAGTAATGCCATTGCACACATATCTGCCAAAAAACCTTGATAAAGGAATTGTTTTTAGCGGCCATAGGCACGGGCAGTGTATTTATTCAAAATGTGCTTTAACTGGTTTAAGGGATGCCGAAAGTGGAGAAAACGAACAAGGTTTCTTAACTTCAAAAAACAGATTTGTTAGCCGCGAGGAAGCACTAGAAATTGCATTAAAGCAAAACCAGGTTATTGATCACTCACAAATAAGAGGAAACAGATTATTTTCAGAAGATTTGTATTAAATTATGCAAGATCCTAACCAAATTATAGGAGTATCAGATTACCAAGGAACTCCACTGCTGTTAAAAGATGTAGTTAGTGGTAATTTCATTAAAAAAAGCTATATTGAGTGCCCCCATCATGATAAAAATTGTAAATGGAAAATGAGTAATAAGCACCGAACTGGATATGAATATCTAAATGGAGCTTGTTATTTATCGGGTAGTTTTAACCTAGAATGTCCTTAAATTGATATTTTATAAGTAAATAAATTAATTTATAAAATAATTATTTATTTTAAAAAATAATATTTAACTTAGCGGAAAATTAATAGATAGTCAAAAAATGAAGTGCATAGAAACCGTTAAAGCAGCCATGAAGAAACTTTTTCTTCGCCAAGGGTATGAATACCAACGCGGATTTAAAGATTGCTTTGATTTGTTTGAAATCGGTTTAACTAAGGAGGGTTTGTATAACCAAGGTACATTGTTACGCGAGCAGGAGAGATTAAAAGACCAAATCCAAACCTTAAAGATTGGATTAAAAGCCCTGCAGGAACAAAAAGACCGAGTGCACAAAAACATAGCTGCTGAAAGAAAATCAATGAGGGGTGTAAACAAGCTTTTAAATAAGTACCAACGGTTTGTTAAGGCTCAAAAATTAAGAAGTAAGTTTAACGATTTCATAAAAGCAATAGGAGGTTAAAATGTTAGAAATATTTGTAGCAGTTTCAGAAAACATGGAAATTAAATTACCCATCATGCCTAATTTTTTGCAGGCTAAAATAGGTAATACACCAAAAATTCAGTTATCAGTTGGTGATTTAACCGATGATCAACTAGAAAAATTTGCGGATGCATGGAAAAAAGAATTAATTCGCCATGCCAAAACCAAACGTAAAAATAAAGTTACCTAATGGCATTTCCCTACGTTCATTTAAAAAAAGGCGAAATACACAATGGTAAAATAGCCCAATCAACAGGATTTTATCAAGCAAACCCTAAACATACTATGTGGATAAAAAAACCAACATACAAAGGCAAAACATCTGAGGTTAAAACCTTACCTCTTTCCAAACAATTTAAGTACGAAACCGGTATTGGTTGGATTATTTATAAAAACGGGGAAACATTGTTTTATGCTCAAAATCCAGGTGAAGTTGCATTTTCCTTAATGGAAATAGAAAGAATGATTGGAGAAGACGTTCAAAACGAATATACAGCCCAATACGAATCTTTAACAAACAGTTTAATATACCAACGCCACAGCAAAAACAATTGGGTTTTAATTGGGATTGGTCCAGGAATAGCTTAATCAAAAAATCATGCAAGAAGAAACGGTAAAATGGACCAATTGTTTTTTTAGACCTAAAACGCGCGGTGAATTAAGAGAATCTTTAAAAAATGGTATTAAATGCGAGGTAGTTGCTACTAATGAAGAAATTACAACAATCATGTTAAATTCATTAAATATACTGAAAACCAATAACTATACTGTAGAGTTTAAAACATCCCCTAGTCCAAATGAAGGATGGGTTATTTACGAAAAAATTAATTAATTAAACAACCTAAAAAAAATGAAATTATCAAACCTAAAAAGAGCATCGGATCTTGATGTAAAGAAATGGCTTGCAAAAGAACTTAAACTAGGCGAATACCAAAAAGAAATTCTTTTTGATAGTGATTTTTTAAGAGATTCAAACTTCTATTTTTATGAAGAAGATTATAATCCAGGTAAAAATTTATTGTGGAGATTTAGTATAATTTTTTATGCAATATACTATATTCTTATGATTTGTTTTTTACCAATCAAATGGGTATTTACGGGTAAGTATGGTTATGGCCGCGCTTTTATAGATAATTTTCACACATCTTGGATGAAAAAAATAGGTTTAAAATAAATATACAAATGGCAATACTAAATTATACAACATCAATTGAGAGTGAAAAATCAATTGCAGAAATTCAGAAATGTTTAGTCAAACATGGTGCACACAAGATTGTTACAGACTATCAAAACATGATACCTTCATCTGTTACTTTCTGCCTCACAATAAATAATAATGTTGTTGGTTTTTCATTGCCTGCAAATCCTGAAGGTGTTTTAAAAGCAATGCAGAAGGATAAAAAAGTACCAAGGTCAAAGTGCACAAAAGAGCAAGCGCAAAGAGTAGCTTGGCGAATAATAAAGGATTGGGTAGAGGCACAAATGGCAATAGTTGAATCTCAATTAGCTGAAATGGCCGAAGTGTTTTTACCATACGCTATAACTAAATCCGGCAATACATTATACAAAGAAATTAAGAATAATGACATGTTACTTTTAAACTCATAAACAATGAACGAAGAAAAAAATATTTTTGTATTTGATGTTGAATCAACATCATTACATGGAACAGGCTTTGCAGTAGGTGCAGTTGTATTAAAAAGGGATGGAACAATATTAGACAGGTTTGAACTTTGTAGTGAAGAAGGTAAATTTACTGCATCCGATTGGGTAATAGAAAATGTTATTCCACATTTACAAAACATGCCTTTGTGCGCTAACAATCGTGATTTAAGAGATTCTTTTTACGATTTTTACATGAAACATAAGGAAACATGTGAGATTTGGAGTGATTGTAATTTCCCAGTGGAAACAAATTTCCTTTCACAAATTGTAAACGATAATCATGAGGAAAGACAATGGAATATGCCATATCCTTTAAAAGATATTAGCAAAATCATTGATGTTAAAATTGATAGGGCACACACAAGCGGAATAAAATATTTGAGAAAACACCATCCATTAGATGATTCAATTGCTTCTGCTAATTTGCTAATAAAAAAATTACGCCCTAATGGATTTCCTGATTCAACGGATGTAACGGATATTGAATTTTGGAGAAAACATTAAAATTTAATGCAGGAAATGAAAGAAACAGAACTTCTACAAAAAGTAATAGACCATTTTGGTACAATACATCAAATTGATATGGTTATTGAGGAATGTGCAGAGTTAATTAAAGCTTTGAACAAAATGAAGCGAGCAGGTTTAATATTATCTGATAAAGTAGTGCATCCATCTGAAATTTCAAAAGGAACCATTTACCATGATACCTGCAGTGAAATAGCGGATGTTAAAATAATGATTGCCCAATTAGAAATAATGTTTGATCCTGCATTTATCCAATTATCAAAGGAACGTAAATTACAAAGGTTAGAGGACGATTTAAGCAAAAAAATAAATCAACAGCCTGTTGAATTAATCTTAAATATTATTGCTGCACCATTAATAATATATCCTAAATATGAAGGAGCAGCTATTGTTATTAGTATTTATGGATTTTCAAAAAAATTTTTAGGAACATACAACAGGGAAGAAAATGAGTGGCGTATTTTCAAAAAAAACACTTATTTATCTTATAACAATTTTTACAGTTTTTGTACTTTGTGGATAAAAACATGGAGATATTTAAGTTTAGATGAACTTGATCAATATCAACAAAATAAAATCATTAAATTTGACGAATGAAAAAGATTAAGTACATATTTGGAGCAACACCTAATTTACCAACAGGAGTAATAATGATAATACCAGGAATTAAGCCACGTAAATAAATGATGTATCCACTACCACATAAAACAAATATTGCACCTGTAATTGATTTTAATCATGTTCCTGAAACAAAAATTGAAATAACTGTTAAGGAGCGAGAGGCACAAATGTTTATCCCAACTGGTATGAAAGGTGTAGGTAAAACAATGTTTCATCATATTACACCAAGGGAATGGTTAAATTTAAGCTCTGCTCAACAAGCAGCGGTAGCGGCAATAATAACAACGGAAGGTACTTGGAAAATAATTGATTAAAATAAAATGATATATCCACTACCACATAAAACAAACGTTGCAACTTCAGTTGATTTTAATCATGTTCCTGAAACAAAGATTGAAATAACAGTTACAGAGCCGGAGCATTTAATAATACTACATCACACTGCTAGTAGAGCCTTTTATCAAATAACGTCTAAAACAACTTTTGGTTCTATTTATAATTTTGCACAAATGATGGAACAAAAAAAACAAAGAATAGAAGAACGAAAGGCGCAAAGAATGGCTGCAAAAGAAGCAAAGATAAATGCCCGTTTAGCTAGAAATAATAGTAGAATTAATTCTTCATTTGATTAACACATAACATGTACCCACTACCAAAACCAGTACATATACAAAAAACAAATTATTCATTTGTTCCTGAATATAAGGAGCGAATGGTAACTATCAAACATAGTAGTAATCCTTTTGATGATATGGACCCTAAAACAAGGGCTTTAATCGGTGTTGGAATTGTAGCACTTGGATTGGCAATAGGTGTAGGAATTGCATTAAGGAACAAACGTAAATAAATAAATTAGCATAATGTACCCATTACCACATAAAACCCAATTTGTAAACGAAATAAAACCTAGTTATTCCTTTATTCCGGAATACAAAAACATTTGTGTTCCTAAAGAGTTAGCCTACGATTTTTACACTGCATTAAAGGATTTTGCAGCATACACAGATATTGATGAAGGTCTAATAAATACATCAACCTATTTATTTAAACATGGAATTACTGGAAATTACCAAATAATGATTGCGCGACAAAGATTTGGTGGTTTATTTGCAGATGAATACGCTTGTTTGGTAATTAATCCAAGTGGTAATTTTATTTTTACTTTTGATTCAGATGATTTTAACTTTAAAGCACCATTACTTAGAAATACTAAGGAAAAGCATGTATTACTAGAAATTGCAAAACACGACTTAAATTCAGATCAGTATAAACTTTTAGTTCAATCCTTGGCTGTAGTATGATGTATCCATTACCAAATAAAGTTGCAATAGAGCAACGAGAGGTTAATACAAAGGATTATTTGTTAGTTCCTGAATACAATTCATTTGGCAAACCGAAATGGCCTAAAATAATCACATATAAGGAATATGAAGAAATTGAAAAAAAAACACAGGAAATGGTATGTGTAAGGCATCATGGTCCAATAAGAAACGAAGAACTAGGAAATGATTTCTTCTATTACATCATTCAACCTTATGAAAACATGTGGTTTACTTCTCCACCACTAGACCCATTAGATAAAAACATTGAATATTACTTAGTACAAAGAAATTCATGATTTACCCATTACCTGCTCCCGTTAAATTACCTGGAGCCGACATAAAATACACCCAAGTACCTGAATACTCAAAATTCAACATAATTCCTGTTGTACAGCCAAAACCCACTCGCCCAAAAAACTTAGTTTTTTTTGATGATGGGATTGAAGGTTTTTCGGATGGCATGGATTTCTTTTTAGGAAATCCTTCTAATGATCAAACAATAGAACCCAAAAAATCCAAGTTTAGCAAGTATTTATTGTTAATTATTGGCTGCATTGCTATTTTTGCAGTTTTCGCTTTTTTATTGAGAAAAAGGCGAAAATAAATATTTTATAAAATAATTTGTTTATTCAAAAAATAACATTAATTTTGTCCCATGTCGAAACAATTAACCACAACTAGCCAGGCAAGACTTCATCAAAGCTTAAATGTGAAGATTGATAATGCCCGTTTAGAGATTAAAAAATTACGTGATACAGGAGCACCTTTAGACCATCCGGACTTAATATATCTTTCAACTAGGATTATGCAGTTACAAATGAGTTTAAGGCTTGCTTTTAATGTTGATTGGATTAAGGAACAAAGAGCAGATTACATTCAAACGTTAAGAACTAGATTAGAAACCGAAGAACTGAAACCTGCAGAACGAAAATTGATAGAAACTAATTACGCAGCTATGAAGCGCGCAAACAATTGTAAAAAATCAGGCTGTTGGGGCAAAGGTTACATAGGTTTTAACCACCCTGCCGGTGAATTTTCATTATGTGATTGCACAGCAAAAACTTTACATTTACATAACTTTAGCTAACATGTCAAATCAAAATACAAAATATAAACAATTCCTGATTGAAAGAAACTTACAGCAAGTTGATGTTGCTAAAGGCACAGGGCTTACAACGTGTGTAATTTCATTAATTTCAGGTGGATCACAAAACATTACCCAACGTACTTTAAAAAAATTAGTAGTATTTCACCGCTGTAATCCAGGTGATATATTGGATTGGGAAAAATGGATTGCAGATGAAGACAAGAAAAAACAAGCTAAATCTAAAAAATAATATATGTCAGCAGTAGATAAACCCACTCAACTAACTTGGGAACAAGTAGCAGAATTTCCAAAGGCAAAATTGCGCGTTACGCATATTTCAGAAGAAGCAAAGCAGCGCATGAAATTTAATGTAGGAGACATCATTGGCAATGATCCTTCTGTATTAAAAAACATACAGCATAAAGCAATAGTTGTAAAACCAATCCTTACTTCATTAAAGGACATTACAGACGAGCATTGCAAAGAACTTATTATTCTTGAATATGGCGAAGACGAGCCAATAGATGAACAAGAAATTGCGGATTGCCGCAAAGAGTTAACCCACCAAAACAAACTCACCAATAGCAATTTCCCTAGCCTCACAATCCACGAAATCAATTTCTTGAAAAAGAATAATTACGATGTGTATTGGTGGAAAGGCCAAGGACTATGCGAATATAAGTAAGCGTAAATCACGCTAAATATCAACAAAAAACATACAATGATGAAAGGACTAATGCTAAATTACGATTTAGGTATGTGGGATGCCACTATCCAAGGGCTAAAAACCAACACCAGAAGATTATCTGAATCTTTAACGCAAGTTAATGTAAACCCAAATGATTGGACTTTATTAAATGAAGGACATTTACGCGGTGAAAAAAAGTGCTACATGCTTCAAAACAAAAAGTTGAATGAGCATAAAATGGTTTTCCCTAGATACCAAAAAGACGAAATTGTTTATCTTCAGGAGCCGACATTGTTGTATAAAAACCAAGCTCAACCTACTATTCTTTACAAATACAATGGTTTAGATGGGACCAATGATGAAAAAGAATTTCCACAAATTGTAGAAAAAGCCTTAAAAGATGGTGAAAAGTGGGGAAACAAAATGTTTATGCCTGAAAGTAGAGCACGTTTTTTCGTAAAAATAACAGACGAAAAACTACAACGTTTGCAGGATATTAGCGAACAGGATGCAATTGCAGAAGGAATACAGAAGCTTTTACAAAGCCGCATGCAGTTAGCTATGGATGGGCCACTTTATAGAGACTATTCTAAGCCCCTAAAAAACGAATTATTTCATCCAGGACTTCCACCAATCCAATCATACAAAACCTTATTAGAAGCAGTTCATGAAGGTAAATTATGGGATTCAAACCCGTGGATATTTAGTTATTATTTCGAACTTGTAAAATCAATTTAATACAAAGACCTATGAATCAGAAACAACAAAAAAACATTTGCATTTTCCTTATGATAGTATTATTGTGGATTTGCTTTACAAGTGTACTTCAATCATTTTTTTGCCCTAAAATGACCCAAACAGAATTGTTTTTACACACTTTCAAATCATTTATTTTTGATTTTAATCATTGTAATTAATAGTATAATTTTATGTTAAAAGTAGCCACAGATTGTTCAGGAATCGGTTCACCCGAGCAAGCATTACATAATTTACAAATACCTCAAAAAACACGTTTGATTAATATTAAAATAAATAAAAAAACCGAAATGTGTTTTAAATATTTTGAAAAATATTACTTAGTAAGTAAAAACCCAAACAAATAATTATTAGGTTAAAACCTAATAATTGATAAATATCAGTTTTAAACCTAATAATGTAAAAGTATATGCAAGAGCAAGAATTTAAACCAGGTGATTTAATTGAGTGTGTAAAATCAAATGATTCAACATATTATTTTTTTGATGATTTTGTTGGTTTAACTGGCGAAGTAATTGAATTAGGTCCTTTTAATACTGCCCTTGTTAAATTAAAAGGTTATTCAGAAACATTCAACATAAAATTGAATAATTTAAGAAAAAAAGCCTTACCAACAAATTATAAAATATACAAAGATTCATCTAACAAATGCTTTATAAAGTATCATGACAAGCCGGAAAAAGAAATTCCAAGTCAGGAATATGAAGAACTTTTACAATTCAAAAACAGGATGTTAGAAGCAAAAATAAAAGAACCTGTTATTTATGAAAAAAGAAAAAAAGAATATTCTATCTTAGCGTTTTCGAATGATGATTCGCAAGGTGCTCCAATAAAATACGATCCTACAAAGGATGAATTTGGAGCATACAATTTTATTTTTGAAACCTGCAAAGGTAAATTTTACAGTACCAATAATTCATTTGTAATTAATTCGATTAACAATGAACAAAAGGGCAATGGAGCATTTTCAGAGTTTATTGATTTAATTAAAAGTGTAATGAATCAAAACATAGCAATCCATAATAAAAAATACTTAGTGATTGAAAATATTTACAATCCTAATTTGATTCAAAGCCTAGAAAAGAAACACGGATTTATAAAAATATCAAATACAGTGTGTATATGGACGAAATAATTTTTATAGACATTAAGGAATCACTATCTATGTTGAAAAATTATAGGGAAAACCTTTTAATTTACATGATTCAAAATGATGAATGTGAAACCATACATGTTTACGAGCCTCACCCTTCAGATGTTTTTAGATATGGTGCTCCAGTAGAAATTTGGGCTACAAATACACCCATCACATCCTATACAAAAAAGAAAATTTATATTGAGCTATTGGACTTAAATCATGCTATTGAAGCATTAAGTATTTTAGATAATTTTTACAATGGAAGCACAATACCTTGGAGCGAAATTTCAGAAGACTTCTTCAAAATTTTGGATATGAGTATTCGCGTTCCGAGACCTTACGAAATCAAAGATTATAAACTGTTGTAGCATAAAATTTGTGACTAGAGAATTTGCATCATATTTACTTACTTTATCAGACCTTGGTAAAACTATTTGGTTGCGCATATATGCCGATTCAGCACCAAATGGAACAGCCATTATAAATGAAAAGGATTTGCCTGCTACCTATGGTGTATCTTCTGAAACCTTAGGGACCATTTTTAAGCCCGATTTAGCGCATAAAAAGAAGCTTGTTAACGTTATGCGTACTGAAACAAGGTTAGTTATCAATTTTGGTAAAAGAGGCCGCAAAACAAACATTGATAAGGCTATTGCTAAAGAAGAACCAAACCTACCTGCTACAATTGATAAATCAATTCAAAAAACAGATACAATAAAAACAGGTGAAGTAATTATTGCAGGGCCGCAAAAGTGGAAATTCACTCATGAACTTAGAGTTAAACTAATTGAAGATTATATTTTATTCTTTAAATCCAGGCAAGTGCAGGCTGCTTTATTAGTAGGTGCAGACCCTAACAAAATTCATGTGTTACCTCCAAAAATCGGTGAAATAGAAATTGTAAACCTAAAATACCTTGCTCAATACTTTCATAATGCAGGATGCCCGACCGATGATCACATAATACGAGCCTTTAGAAAAATGTATAATTTTTGGGATGATTTACAAGAATTTTACAGAAAATCAGTAAGTCCACAGGCAATGTACCGGAACATTAATGAAATAATAAATCAAATCAAAACCCATAACCCAACTAACAAACAATCCAAAAAAGATGTCAAATTTAACAGTAAAATCGAAGCGACCGAACACAAAGATTACAGCAGATTGGAACGCAAAGGAAAAAAAGATAATTGAAGCTCATTTGCTTAAAAACCTAACTGAAAAGGAAGAAGATGTTGAGTATGCCGGAATATACAAAGAGGGCAAATACAAAAAGATTCAGGACTTTAAAAACGGGGATTTTCGCAAATTGGACAAGTGCCTTTTAAAACTCCAAATTTTCGTTGGTGCAATGGAACCAATGGAAGATGATACAGTAACCGATTTAATGGAGTTTCTGCAGGATGAATTTCATGAATTTTCCATTTTCGAAATTGAAAATGCTATAAAAATGGCAATAGCCGGTAGTTTGGATGTTGACAAAGTAGAGCATATTCGTTACTTCAATAGCGTATTCCTAGCTAAAATACTTATTCAATACCGCATAGAGCGTTCCAAGGTTATCCTAAAGTACCAAAAGGGAGAAGATATTGTTGCCCAGGAACTAAAGGACCAATACAACCGTGAAAATGCAGATAAGAACAATGCCCAAATAATGAAAGAACTATGCATTACAGGTTTTGATAACTTCAAAGAGGGTAAAACCATGATGGGCTTTGTAATTATTGGTATTAATGTAATTTACAACTACCTTACTGAAAGTGGTATAATTAAGCACACACCAAAGGAATTAGCGGATTTTGAAAAGAAAGCGGAGGAATTGATGAAATTAAACTCCATGACCGACAAACGCCTGTTCCTGATCATTAAGAATAAAGAAACCACCTCCCAAACAGAATACCAAAACCACAAGGACCTAGAGTTTAAGAATGTGGTAGTAACTAATTATTTCCGTGGGTTAATTAATACCAAAAAGGACATGAGGGATATTTTCGAACCAAAAACCGACCGAATTGGCTACAGGCAGCCTATAACCATAACCAAAATATCAATTGGCAAAACCTCCAAAAAAAACTAAGTTTTCAACAAATTAATTATTATTTAAAATAAATTATTGTTTTATAAAATAATTATTTTACATTTGTTGAAACGAATTAAGCATGATATTTAAAATTCACATAAGCAAAGTACCTTTAATAAAAATGCCAACTTCTAGGGATGATTATGATTTACTGTTTAATTATCAAATATTTCTTGAAGCATTAATTGGGCATCACTTACAAGTAAGAGAAATTGTTTGGAACACAAATAATGGAGATATTATCAAATTAGGATATGATTTTGATATAGATTGGATTTTTACAACTGCTGAATCCATAGAAGTTCAAAAGAAAATTAGATCCGCACTCGAAAATCAAAAAACCTTGCCAAAAGTTCTTGAATTAAAAGTTTTAAGAAAAACATTAACAAGCAACATTGGTTTTATACATTGTGAAATACTTTAATCGATTAGCATGCTAAACAAAATAAAAAACATACCATCAAAAGTAAAAGAATGGATACATGATAAGTTGATAGCGAAACTTGTTAAGGACTGCGTTTTTTCTGTTGGAGACATTAACCTTACCAACAAGCAAATTTACACTGGTTTATATGGTATGCATTTAATTTTTTTAGAGCCAAAACACGAATTGATTTTGGCTATACTTCAAAAATACTATGGGTATAAATTTACTCAACTAACAATTGGAATAAGCCTGAACAAATAAAATGAATACGATAAGCAGCATAAATTGTAGAAATTGCGGTTCGCCTGAAGGTGATAATTGTTCCTATTGCGGCCCAAGGAAACCTACAAAGCCAAAAATAGAACCTAAAAAAAAATCTAAATTAACATTTTCAGAAATACTGATTTTAATTATAACGCCTTTGGTAATTGCTGAACCAATCATTTTTATAGTTAGAAGATATAAAAAACTGCATGCAGAAGAACAAATGTACACAGAGCAGTTAGCGAAGTTAAAAGAATTAGATTCGAAAATAAATAAACTAAAAACCCAAATCATAAAATGAAAAAACTAATTTTAATTACATTGCTTGCATTGGCTTTATTTCCATCATGTAACAGAAAAATGGAAAAGCCATTTATTATTATCGATAAAGGCTATTATCAAAACATGGCTGAAGATAAAGTCTATTTTGAATATGTTTATCAGGAAAGTGGTCCCGAAGGTTGTACCATCACTTTTACAGATACAGTTAGTTATGAAATTGGAGATACTTTAGCAAAATAATTTATGGAACACGAATTAGTAAAAAAAGCATACAAGGTTTATCATTTAGGCATGATCAGCGAAAACCCACATGAAGGATACACCTTCGATAATTTACCTATAACTTATGCTGAAAGCCATTCAGAGGCAAAGAAAAAAGGTGAAAAACATTTATTTGAATACGAAATAGATGGAAAGCCACATACTTTTATTGATATAAAAACGGTTCGCGCTAAAAATGCGGATATGATTTTATTTGAAGGTAAAGAAATGCCTAGATATGAAGTTGAGCGTTACATTGCGGATAACAAATACAAATCCGAACTAATACAAAAAATATCTAAGTATCCGGATACTGAACTTTTTTACATTCAAAAAGGATATGTAGGAAACTGCATGCAATTTTGGGCATTAGGTGATAGAGGTTACACATGTAAATTTAATAGTGCTCAACAATACACTAAGGAACAAATTCTAAGCCATTATATAAACATTTCTAAAGAGAATAAGTTTTGGCCAGTATCTTATCTTGCCAATCGTATTTCATCTGTAGTTGATTCACAAAACGTAGATTATTCAGAAGTGTAGTAATTATAAACCTTAAACCCTAGTTATGAAAAAATTTAATGATTGGTTTGAACAAAACCTTAAAGTTGGTAGATTTCCAGTACCAACAGAAATAGAGCGCGGAAACTTCAAATACATTATAAATGTAAGTGATGAATATATCCCTGATTGTTACACAGCGGCAATGAATACGGGTAAGAAGTACTTTTGGTTTCCCATTAATGAAATGAGTTCAGAAATAGGCTTAAATTCAATTTACGCTGCATTACAAATCATTCACATTGCAGAGCAGGAACAAGCAACCGTTTATTTGCATTGCCACGCAGGAGTTAACAGATCAGTAACAGTAGCAGATGCTTATTTTTACATGAGAACAGGAAAACACCGCTTAATCAAAAAGGAAAATGATATTAAGATAAGCATAGCAGTTGAGCCACAAGAAGAAGATGAATTAATAAACAACCGATTGCTTAATAACATCAATGATGGCTTACTCCCTGCCAAAAGAAAAATGGAAACATTCTTAAAAAGTTGCTTACCTGTTTTCGAAAGTGATATTTCATACCGAGGTGGCCAATTAGATAAAATTAAATTAACTTCTAGGATTGGATAATTCAAAATTAAAAAGTTATGGAAAAAGAATTTAATCCCACAAAAAAAGACTTGCTAATGATTGAAGAACTGATTTTGGAAATTAAAGCCAAAAAGAACGGTTTTATTAGCAGAAAAATGAGTTTACAAAATTCATTAAGTCAATTGAAAAATAAGTACAAAGACGTTACTTTTGGAAGCAAAGATTTTAAGCGCATCAAAAATACTAGGCAGAATGTAAAAAATCATTTGAATGGTATTGATTTAAAGATAAAAGCGTTAAATGATGAATTGATATTCAAAAATAAATTGAGACTAGAAATTGAATTTTATTTGAAGAATAACAAACAATTTGAAGGTAATGAGGATTTAGAAAAAATTCACAATAAAATACTTACGTTAAAAAAGAAATACTCTGATTTCACCAAAGATAGAACAAGGATTGCAAGCCTTAGAATCATGGCTTCTGAATTTATTGATGAATTAGAAAAACTATTGGCATAACGTTTTGCGGCTTGTAGCTGAAAGGGATTTAGAAGCACAATGTTTCAACCTACCACTACTGCCGATTAGAACCACAAATGATGAATGTAGCACATCAGCCCTTTTTGCTACAAACCGCTGTTACCTGCTGGGCGGTTTATCAGTAGGAACTTAATTTTTAAACAATAAAAAAAATGGCAACAATTACAGGAACACTAAATTTTGACTTTGAAACTGACAAACCTATTACGGAAGAACAGTTTAAAAATTTCAAACATAAGATTAACAAAATGGTAGATGATTGGGAAATGATGGTTTATGATGCTGCAAATGAAAGCGGATTTGAAGCCGATAGTATTCACCCCATTTTGTTAGATGAATTGGAATGTGATTTTGAAACGGAAGAGTAGCCTTGCAGGTAACTATTATATGTGCGTAAATCAATAAAAACACAATAAACATAATACTTTTAAACATGAATATTTTAAAGTGGTCAGAACAATTTAAAAAAGATATGACATTGAAACGTTATGATTTGGATGATACCATTCCAAATTATATGGCTCAATTAAAAATGTTTTTATCTTATTTTGAAAAAGATTATAATCACCCTAGGCATATTACTGCAGAGGCAATAAAAACTTATTTGTTATCAAAACAAATGGTTAATACGCAACGCCATGCCCATTCAGCAATTAAACTTTTTTATAAATTAACAGCCCATCAAGAATTTAAGTTTAGGTTTATTGAGTATGCTCGTAAGGAAAAGAAATTACCACAACCTTTGGAGGAATATGAAATACAAGCTTTAATAAACAATTGTGATAATTTAAAACACAAAACAATTATTTGTATATTGTATGCATGTGGTTTAAGAATTAGTGAACTAATCAACTTAAAATTATCAGATTTAGAACCGCAAAGTGAGGTAATTAATATTTTTTCAGGTAAGGGTAAAAAAGATAGAATAGTTCCTTATCATGAAGATTTACAACAAATAGTTAACTATTATATTGACCAATATAAACCAACCACATGGTTATTTAATGGACAATACTCAACTATTGAAAACCCAACTCAATACACTGATAGGTCTGTAAATTCATTCTTAAAACAAATAGCTGAAAAATCAGGTATTAAGAAGGATATTCATGCTCATTTGTTAAGACACTCATACGCAACTCATAATTTAGAACAGGGGGTTGATATTAAGTATATAAAGGATATACTAGGGCATGCAAACATAAAAACTACTGAAATATATACCCACGTTTCAAAAAAGAAAATTTCAAAAATACCTTCACCATTTTCTAACATAAATATTAACAAGCATGAAGAAATTAATAGTAATATTGTTCCTTTGTATAGTAACAATGAATTTCCAAACCAAAACCAAACACAAAAAACAGTATTTTAAATCACATTGCAAATTAACAAAAGCAGATTCATGATTAAAGTAAAATACAATACCCCAATAGAAGTAACGCAAGAGCAATACAACTTCATTTCAGCTAATTACTCCTGGATAGCAGCGTATGCAATTGTGCAAGGCAAATATTTCATTAAAGTACTATTTATGCCATGCAAAAACAAAATCAAAAATTACTTAACAAAAACAACAAACCATGAAAAAAATTAATTTATTATTTACGGGACTAATTTTATTAGCTTGCTCTTTTTTAATTTTAAAAACATCTTGCACAAAAAAAGTTGAGCAACAATTTACCAACGTAGAAATTAAAAATTCATCACACGAAGATTCAGTAAAGGTTTATGTAACCTTACAATCACCTAATAGCGTAATAGGATTGTTTGGTATTACAGATACAATTGGATCATGCTCAAAAGGTTATTTTTACGCTAAAAAAGATTCAGCGTATTATTCAAACACAAGTAATGAATTACTAGGAGTGGTAGTATCATTTGTAGGAGACAATGTACCTTGTCAAGTAGCTATCCCTAGAGGTTTCAGGTGGGGAATAAATATTTTTGAATTTTCTATAAACACACCTTATGAAGTATTTGATATTTCATTAGAAGATGGTGCTAACTGCATATTAAAAGCAAGTGTTAATGATACACTTTGGAGCACTGGTGATGGCACAAACATTAAGCAGTTTATAAGTGCACAAAATAAATTCCCTATTGAAAACAATATGAATATAAGAGGTGTATTTCCTTACAGATGCACCGATTGTATAGATTTAGGAAAAGCAATACCTGAAAATTGTTTGAACTTAAAAGATACCTGCAATTCAGAAAGAATTTGCCAAGTAGCAAGAACAAATAATAATGGTGGTATCATTAAACTTGAATACCTAGGCCAAGTACAAATTTTAAAATAATCCCTAATGAAAATAATATTTCAAACGGAAAGAGAGGTTTTAAAAGAACTTGACGATTCGGAAATGAACGCTGAAATGGCCGATGAATTAGAAGAAACTTTTAATCATAGGAAAGTAAAAAAATATGAAATAACTTTTACAAAAGATGTTTGTGTAGAGCAAATACATGACCTTAGTAAAGTTCAAGATGAACAGATTGAGTTAATAAAAATCACAATAGAATAGTATGGCAGATAATACAAAAATAGAATGGGCAGATGCAACTGTTAACTTTTGGCAGGGCTGTTTAAAAGTAAGTCCAGGTTGCAAGTTTTGTTACATGTACCGAGATTTTGCTAGATATGGCAAAGACCCTATGAAAGTAGTTCGTTCAAAAGATGAATCTTTCAACAAAGCTTTAAAATGGACAGAGCCTAAAATGATATTCACAAATTCTTGGTCCGACTTTTTTATAAAAGATGCGGATGAATGGAGACAGGATGCATGGGATATTATCAAAAAAACACCCCAACATACCTGGTTAATTTTAACCAAACGTCCGGAACGTATTTTAAGATGCTTACCAAAGGATTGGGGTAAAGGTTACGATAACGTTTGGATTGGTGTTTCCGTTGAAACAAATAAGACAGCCAAGGTAAGAATACCCCTATTGTATGAAGTGCCATGTAAAGTAAGATTTTTGAGTATTGAGCCACTTTTAGAAGAAATGGACATTACTCCATACATCATGATAAAAGACCCTGATATGAAAAGAATTTATTATCCTATTGATTGGGTAATAATTGGAGGTGAATCAGGAAATGAACAAGGAGACTATAAATACCGACCATGCAGCCAAAAATGGATACAAAATATTGTACAACAATGCAAAAACTACAATGTTTCTGTATTTGTAAAGCAATTAGGCACGTATTTAGCAAAACAATACAATTTAAAAGACCGACATGGGGCAAATAATGAAGAACCTACGTTTCCGGCATATTTAAAATATAGAGAATTACCAAAAAAATAAACAATGCAACAAAATCAAACCCCAAAATCAGAAATTACTCCAAAAAACCTAACTGCAGAAGAAAGAGCAGAAGTAGATAAATTTATTGGTCCAGGTTGCGAAATGTTTTTGCAAATGGATTACGAAAACGCAAAAATAGTTTGTGGATGGAGTAAAATAGGTCTTCATTATAGAATGGTTTCAAATGGTAGCTTTAAAATGTATGATGAAAAGTTAGGAATGTTTAAAACCGAAGATGTTGATATTGATCAATTAATAATGGTATCTAGGCAAGCTTTTACATCAGTAGAAATTCAAAAATCAAAATCATTAGTAAAAGAACATCCTGAAGCCGAAGAAGAAACTGAAATACCAATGTACATTATTAAATTGTTGAATATTTCAGGAATGATAATAATACCAACTCCAAACCTAGAATTTGCAAACATGTATAAGAAATTTCATTGGGATTGGATGCATGGCAAAACACCATTTTAATTATGAAACAGCATCTAAATAAAATATTGTGGAAAATTAATCTATTAGTTTTCATATATCAGTTAACTCACGGATATTTAAGATTTATAGGTTATGTAGCTTATGGAATAGCAATTTTGATGTATATAATTTTTATTACTATTGCTACTTTATTACAATTTTTCGTAATCATTTCTGTTGAAATCCCTTCATGTCTTTGGATTAATTGTTTTGCTGTAGATAGAACCCTTAATATTAATTACACCAACAAAAAGGTAAAATGAGAAAAGAAAGTAAATATTGTGATTATTGTGAACAGCCAGTAAAATTAAACAATAGAAAAGTTCAAAACGAAAATGGTTTTACAATTTGTATTGGTTATTCTAAAGGTGGATGGGGCAATAGAAAAGATTTTGTAAGGGACCATTCAGCAGAAATTTGTGATTATTGTTTTGAGCAGGTAAAGAACAAGGCAAAGGAAATGAAAGAGCTTATTAAAAAGTTAAAACAAAGCAAGTTTCCTGAATATTAAGACAATAACCAAATGAAAATTACATACAAAGAAATAGTATTGGAAGATGGTTTAGTTAAAGTAAAACCAATTGATTATTTTGCTTTAAAAGAAGAAGAAAAAAAGTGTTATTATGAGGTTGACAGAGTACTATTATTTTCTTCCGATGTAGTATTAATTTGTAACATAAAATACGCAACATTAAGTAATCAAAACTAAATCAAGATAAAATGAGTATAGAAAAAAAAATAACAGTATTAGGATTTGAACTTTCAAACGATTATAGTCAACTTTATGAACTAATCCATAAAGGTTACAGAATTCCTGCATGGATACTCTACACAGATGTCCACGAAGAACCAATTTTTGATTTAGTAGAAGTTAAGTTGTCTAAATTTGATGTAAGATACATGATTGGAACTAGAGGTATTGGATATGAATCATTTGGTAAAAATGTAGAGGAATTTAAAAAAGATTGCGAAAGAATTAATTTACAATTTGTAATACCAAAACCTGAATAAAAAAATGGAACTATTAAAAAAAATAAAAAATTTCGCGCAAGAAAAAGTTAATACAACTGTTAGTTCACAGGTTGGGGCTTATCATACAATAATTAATTTTTGCGAAGAATTAGAAAAAAAGGAACGTAAAAAGAAAAAGTGGTTTAAGCCATCACATAGACCAAATTCAGACAAAGATTCAGTCGAAAATTTTTCGGTTTCCGTTTTATTGTATTCTCCTAAAATGGATTTGCATACAATAGGTTGGTTTGATTTTGAACTAGATAAATGGATGTATTTAGGTGATGAAGAATTTAAAAATTTCGTGTGGTGTTATTTAGAAACAAATATTAATTTAAAGTAAATGGGAAATTGTATAGAACCTGGATGTATTAAACAATCAACATGTGGAGACTATTGTGGCTCGCATTGTAATTGCAATAAGAAAAAACAAAAACCAACACGTCCATTAACCGAACTTGAATTACTTATTTGCAATTCACTTTTAAAGGTTTCCGTATTAGCAGGATCACCAAAAAAGAAATTTATTAATACTTTAAATGCCCGAATAAAACAAAACCTAGTTTCTGAAAATCAAGTAAACTATATTTTACACTTGTTTTATCATTTTAGGAGGCAAATAAAGGACTATAACATAATTCTTAACTCTTTACCTCAAAGTCAACAAAAAAAGTGTGTAAAAGAGTATATTCCTGCAAAATAATCATTGCAAAAAAAAAAAAGTCTCATTTATGACTAAATTTGTAAAAAAGAAAAGCCATGCAAGAGTTCAGAACAATTAGCGGTAACTATAATTTAGCGGCCGAACTAGATACTAAAATTATTCCTATTCAGGATATTTATTTACAGTGTAAAACTTCATTGGGTCCTGTAAATATTCAACTTCCATCAATTGCTGCATTACAAGGTTTTTTAAACCAAAAAATTTACATAAATGATGTTGATGGAATGGCAGCAACAAATAACATCACATTAATTGTTGCAGGAAGCGACAAAATAAACGATGCAGCAAGTGCAGTTATCAATACAAATGGAGTTTCTGCAAAAATTGAAATTACAGGAATTGCAGATTGGTTATTAATGACTGGCCCAGGTTCATCTGTGATTGGTGCACTAGGAGGAACAATTACTTCTAGTAATAATAGCGGTTTTAATTATACAGTTCATGCTGCAGGTATTAGATCATTAAAGGATGGAACAACAAAGACAACATTTGTTGCACCTAACGAATATGGAACATGTATAGGTTCATTTAATGCCGCAAGTGGTGTTTGGACATGTCCAGTAACAGGCTATTACGATTTAACAACTTTATTTTCGTTAAATCCTGATCCTGATTTTAATGCACTATTTGGCCCTGCCAATCCAAATGGATTTATAACTAATACTGGTTCAGGAGCAATTCCGGCTGTTCCTGCTGCACTTGAAGATTATATTGGAATGTTTCAGGTAGGTATTACAGATATTACTGGTGGTACTATATATTGTTCAGCAAAGGAATTAGTTTATTACGATACAGCTCAAGTATTGTTAAGTGCAAGTTACACAGGCAGAAGAATAGCTGCAGGAACACAATTAGTAACTAAATGGCTTAACAAATGCAAAAATGCAGTTGTAGGACAATCAGGAAATAGTTTTCATTTTTCTGCAACGCATATTAAATAATTGGTATATTTGTGCTCGTTCTTTCACAAATAGGTCTTTGCCTATTACGCACAACAGTAAATAGTTTTAACAAAAGAAAGTCCTTCAGCAATGAGGGACTTTTTTTTTAATTAAAAAGTACTATATTTGCAACGTGTTTTGTTGATATTTAACGGAACTTGTTTGGACGAGGGTTCGAATCCCTCCAACTCCACAAACGGAACGTCTTTAGCATATTTTCGAAGGCTAATCCGGGGAAACTGAATATTTAATCTGTGTTAAGTATTCAGTTTCCTAAAACATTATTTATATGGGGTTGCCTGGTTTTGACAGCTTGCAGAAATTGAATGGAGAAACACAAACGATTAAATGACGAAAATTTAAAAATGGCTGCTTAATCTTTAGAAGATTCTAAAAGCCACCCGAAAGGGCAGAAAAAAAACCCCTACCAAATGGCAGGGGTTTTTTCGTTTTACCTGGCGAGGATAAAATTATTTTGCAGGAACAGAATAATCAGTTCCAAATGTGAAGCAACCTTCTTCCGGAACTCGAGTTACTTTACCAAATTCAGTGAAAGCAAAACATCCTTCTTTTTTATTTTCAGGATTGTAAACTACTTCCACAGTAATACCTGCTAATGAACTACCAACAGCAGCCATTAATTCTTTTTCTGTAAGTGGTTCAAGGTTTGTTTTAGAACGGTCTTCAACCATTTTCTCTAAACCTAAAGCAACTGTTTTAAGAACAGGCGAAGCTTCTAAGTATTTTTCTTTTACTTCGGTTTCTGCTTCCGCTTCCACGTTTTCTGTTTTAACTTCTTCTGCTGCTATTGTTCCTGAACCTGCTGATTCAGCAACAGCTTCAGTAGCTTTTTCTTCAACTACATCATTTCCAGTAGTTGTAGTTTCTGCAACACTTTCGGTTGCATTTTCCGTTGATGGATTTTCATTGATTTCGCTCATGACGATAATTTTTATTAAATTTGTAAATAATTGAGTAGCAAATATATTAAATTTTTAGTTTAAAAAAATATTTGTGAAAAAAAAACCTTTTTTGGGTAAAAATGAAAGATAATTCCTAATTTTAAAAACTTAGTTTTTTTAAAATACTATTTATATTAAATTATTAGAAAATAAAGAAATGGCACAAACAGGAAGTATTGCAAATACTGAACTAGATAAAGCAATTAGTGATTTGCACAGAGCTGAAACATTGCAAGAAACAATGAAAAAAGCAAATGCTATCATTCGCTCAAAAAAGAATGTAACTGAAAGATTAATTAGTGAAGCAGGAATGAGTGAGGCAAGTGCAATGAAAGCGCAGCAGCCTGATTATGCAGGTCGTGTTGGTTTTGCTACATATCAATTAACTAACAATAATGCTTCAATTAAAAGATTGCAGGATCGAGTTAAAATGCTTCAAAAGAAAGTTGAAGGTGCAAAGGCAGCTGAATCAGGAAATGAAGAAAAATACACTTTTGATGGTGGTGAAATTGAAATAAATTACCCAATTGATAGAGTACAAATATTATTTCCAGGTGGTAGAACAAGTAAAGAAATGTATGCTATTTTGCGTAAAAACGGTTATGTATATTCACCTTCAAATAAAGCATTTCAAAGAAAAATAACTCCACAAGCAATAAGAAACGCTGTTCAATTAATGAAAGCAACAAAAGTTGTTAGTGAGCCTAAAATCGAAAAAGAAATAGTTACAGAACCTTCACAAACAGTAGATATTAATGAAAGTGCAAAAAAGCAAATAGATTTTAATGTCTTAGAAAAAGAAGATAACGTAATAATTACGCCTATAACAATGCAGGCTGCTGAATATTTTGCTGCGCAATTAATGAGAAGCAAATATGAGGTTTATAGAAAGGATATTTCAGTAGAATATTATTCTATTGGAAAAACACTTGAAGATGCTGAAAAAAACGGATTAAATTTTGATAAAAAAACCGAAAAAGCTACTGAATTAGCAAAAGGAATAGCTGTAGAACAAGAGCACGTAGAAACTTTTGAAAAATTAGCTGCTGGAAAAATAATACCTGCAGAAGCAATAGTTGAAACTGCAAAAGAGCATATTTCAGAGGATCCAAATTATTACGAAAAACTTGAAAAAATTGTTCCTGAAAAGAAATTAGTAAAACTAAATCGAGATTACAACGGAATTAAATCAGGTACTATTGGAGAGGTTATAAAAGCTCCCAATATGTTTGTGAAAGAAGTTAAATTTGGAGATAAAACAATTACTATTGATAATAGCTATGTTACTAAAATTGATAAGGTAATAGAATTAAGATTTCCGGAACTACCAAATAACCATCCACTAAATATTTTAGATCCCGAAAGTCCACAATACAAAGAGGTTTTTCAAGAACAAAGAAAAAGAAAAGTTGCATTTCCCGAGGATTTGAACTATCAATATACAGTTATTGCTGAAGATAAAGACAACTATTTAGTAGTTCAAGATGAAAAGTTAGAATTGCACAAAAAAGCTAAGGGTGCAGATATACTTTATTATCAAGAACAAGTACCTAAGTCTGAAATGGTAGAAATTACAAAAGAAGAAATATTTGAACCAAATACAGGTGATGAATTTGATGAAATTATTATGTCTATCATAGACCCAAAAGATAGTTGGAAGGGTAATTTGATGAAAGAACGTGATGTTAAACGCCAAATTTATATGCAGCTAACAGGTCCGGAAAAAGAAAAAGAAATTGAAGTTGAGCGTATATTTAAACTATATGCATCTAAAGTTGAAGGTGATGAAATTAAAAAAATTGGTACCCTTCAAGATGGAGACCATATTCAGTATGAATTTGACGTGCATAAAATATCTAATTCATTTAATCATAAGCTTTTTGGAACTATTGAAAAAAACCCCGATAATGAATACTCTGCTACTTACATGAATGAAATGTACGATGAGAAAGTTCAAGAAAAAGATTTTAAAAAGTTTGAAGATGCTGAAAAATGGGTTTTGTCAAACATCAAAAACGAAATAAAAACATACAGAGAAGATTTTGGTACCCTAGATGAAAAAAAAGAAACAAACGAGGTAATCCAAGAAATTGGAGATGTAACAGCTTTAACCGATGCTCAACTTGCAAAATATTTAGATATGTTAGCATTACCAACAGTTCGTGATGTTATTCAAAATCCTATTGATGTTAAAAAAGCAATTACAAAAGAAATTGAAAAAAGAAAAACTGATAAAAAACAATTAGAGCCTGAAAACAATTTTAAAGGTGTTCATCATAACTACAAAAACCAATACGAATTAAACAAGGCTATTGAAGCTTTATTAATTGAAAGAGCCGGAACTACACTTTACAATGATAGTTCTGAATATTCTTCTGATGAAAAAAACTTTATTCGCAAATATTCAGGTTATGGCGGTTTAGATAAGTACGGTACTACTGGCAAAGGAGGTTTGTTTGAGTATTACACTCCAAAAGAAATTATTGAACGTATGTGGGCCTTGGCTTATAAATACGGGTACAATAATGGATCTATGTTAGAAACAAGTATAGGTATTGGTGAATTTTTACAATATGCACCAAAAGATATACGCGTAGTTGGATATGAAATAAATGAATTTTCTGCTAAGATTTGTAAAATACTTTACCCAACAGCAGAAGTTCATGTGCAGCCTTTTGAAAAAACTTTTATTGGTAAGAATAATTGGACCATGAAAGACAATTTAGGTTCTTTAGAAAAGTTTGATTTAGTTATTGGAAATCCCCCATACGGTGATTTTTCAATAGTTGAAAGTAGATACATGTCAGGTATGGGTGAAAGAGACCACACCAAGGCTCGTAATTATGTAGAATATTTTATTCGCAGGGGCTTAGATTTATTAAAACCAGGTGGATTATTAATTTACATCGTAGGCGCGCAGTTAAAGAATGGCGGCAATATGTTTTTAGATAGTGGGGAAACTCCTGTTAAGGAATATTTAGCGGCTAATTGCGAATTATTAGATGCTTACAGGCTACCTGATAGCGTATTTGAAAGAACGGGTGTAACAAGTGATATTATAGTACTTAAAAAATCATAACATGAGCAAAATAAAAGAATTAATTGAACAAGTTAAGCAAGGTGCAGAAAATGAATTGAAGTATTGTAACGTAGTTGATACTCCTGCTGTTTGCGCATTGATAAGTGATGCAGAGGGTAAAAAAAAGGTTATTGATTTAATTGTTGAATATGTTGGAAATAATGGAATGACCATTGGCGAAGCTATAAACTACATTGAAAGAGAAAACAACCCACAATTAAGTAACAACTAAATGGAAAATTCAAACGCGCAAAACAATCTTTTTCCTATTGGATTTCGACCATCATTTTTAGAAACAACAATTGGATATGGTAAGGAAATAACCTTAAAGATGCCCAACGGTGAAAGCCGCAGGGCTAAATTTGCTATTGTTGATTTAGATAACATTTTAGCATCACATAATGAAAAATCGTACGCAAGTACAATAGGTTATCCAGTTGATGCAAATGGTGAGAATGTAAATGATAGAAACTATACAGGTGATGTAAATAGTCAAGCTAAAATTGTTGAGTTCGCTCAAAATTTGGAGCCTGAAAGATTAATAACAACATCACGTACACCTGCAGGAACACCAATTATCAGTATTGATGGAATTGTAGTTTCAGGTAATAATAGAACTATGTCATTGAAATTGGCAGTAAGTGATTATTCAGATAAATATTTCGAATACATTTCATTTTTACACGAAGAAATAGAAGCCTTTGGATTAACCTTGGCAGATATGGATGCTGTTAATAGACCAGTATTAGTACGAATTGATTATGATTTTCCTGCTTACAATGCATTAGAGTTATCCAAATACAATAAAGACACAAAAAAATCTGAAAGGCCTATTGATAAGGCTATGAAATTGGGTAAAATGTTAGAAAGTTCAGAAAAATGCACTTCTATAATTAGTGGTATTGTTGGTAAATATGAAACTTTTAGTGAATTTTATTCGAACCATAACGACCAAAAGTTAGTTAAGGATACCTTGGTAGATTGTAATATACTTACTACACAGGAATTACCTTCTTACTTTAGTGAAATAGGCTTTACAGAACAAGGCAAAGAATTAATCGAAAATTTATTAGCAGGCCTTGTGCTTACAAAAGATGCTTTATTGGCATCAAATGAAGGTGGCGCAAAAATATTTAGACAAACAATTATTACAAGTTTGCCTATACTTACTGCAAATAAAGCATTGCCGGAAAACTCTTTAAACGAGGCCTTAAATGATGCATTGATAATGCAAAGTAAAATGAGTTCTAGTAAATCTACGTTCCAGGATTATGTAAATCAAATAGGAATGTTTGGGGAGCAAACAAGTCCTGAAGGCATGTATATTAACAGGTTGCTTGCATCCGGAAGAAATAATTTCAAACGTTCTATTGAGGCATATAACAATAGTGTAATTGAAAACCAGGGTGAAAGTTTATTTGGTGAAAAACCAACAAAAGAAGAAATTTTTGAAGCTCATATCAAAAACAAGGTTGATCCAAAAGACAGAAAAATAATTGAGAATAGTGTAAAAAACACTATTATTACAAAAGAACCACAATTAAAAAATACCATGAACAATCCATTTGTAAACGGGAACTTTTATAAAGAACATCCTGATAATATATTAGCCACACAAATACAAGGTACCGATCGTTGGAAAAAACCAATTATTGAGTACAAAGGTAGTTTAGAAGATGTTAAGCGAATTGAGGCTCAATTAAACTTTTTGACTGCAAATTTAGAAGATACGCCATTATTGACTGTTGTTAAAGAATCAGTTGAATTAACTACAGATACAAACACTTCTGTTGTAGATAATTTATTAAAAGCAATAAGTGTAACAAATGTTGAAGCGCCTAAAAAGGCTTCAAGAAAAGCGAAAAAAGAAAAATCGGCACCAGGTGAAGATGAATTAACTGAAACTTATACAGTTCGTGAGGTTTGGGATATGATTAATCCTGAAATTACTATTGATGAGCTTAGAGTTTTTATGTGGTGGAAAAACAAACAAGGTAGGCCAATTGAAAGTAAAGAATGGCTATCTATTGCCGGCATGACTGAATCAGAACTATACAATAGAGAAGAATTAGTACATAGTTGGGTTGAGCAGGGGCTTCTTTATTATTTTGATGGAGACTTATTACCTGCATATTTATATTTGGCAGAAAATGTTTACGACAAAAAAACCAAATTAGTAAAGGCAGGCGAAAATTCAGGTCAGGATGCTGAATACATTATCAAAAAATATGGCCAAGAGGTTTTCGATAACCAGGTTAATGCACTAGATGCAGTTTGGAAAGTTCAGTATGATAAAAGATTATTGATAAGTACTGATTCAGATGGGGCCTTGGTTATAAATCCAGTTTCTAAATTTGCTAAGGAATTTATGATTAAATCCCTTGCAGAAGGAAACCCATTCCGTTGGAAAAAAATCACAGCAGCAGGAAATAAAAGATACGGTAAGCCTGATTATTTGGCTCCTTACGTTGGTGAAAGAGATAAAGTTGATTTTGAAGAACTAAGTTTAACAGATGCATTTTGTTATTGGTTGCGCACAGATGATACAATTCAGTTCCAAAAAGGAATGAATTACGCGGATATTATTAAAATTTACATTCAATCTGCTAATGCACCTGCTACAACTGCAAAAAAAGATGAAAACGGGTTTTACACGGGTGATCAATTGACTTTAAAGAAAAAAGAAGAAGCTGAATGGGAACGTTTAAAGTCAAAAACAAAAACCGAAGGTGATAGATTATTTTTAATATTCCTGGATAAACAAATCACTTATTTAGATAGAACTACTATTGAAATGAAGTGGAATAGAGATTTTAACGGGTATGTTAAAATTAATTACAACAAGGTACCAGTTGCTTTTCCATTCAATAAATACGATATGGGTAAGCCAATGGAAATACGCCCTGAAAAACGTGAAGCGGTTGCTTTTACTTTTAGTGAAGGTAGTGGATTGTTAGCTTATGATGTGGGTGTAGGTAAAACGCCTAGTGCAATATTCACCATAGCACAATTTATTGAAACAGGTTATGCAAAAAGACCATTGTTGATTGTTCCTAACCAAACATATAAGCAATGGATTTCTGAATTTAAAAAGTTTGCCGGTCATATAAGAATTAATGAATTTTACAATTTAGATGCTTCTTATATTGAAGAATGGAGAGATGTTAATGGTGTAACTAAAAAGGTTTCCGATGGTTCTGTTTCTATTATTACTTACGAAGGTATGGTAAGATTAGGCTTTAACGAAGATACTATTGAAAGAATAAAACCTGAAGTTGGTGCAATATTATTTCAAAAATTAGATGGCCTTTCAGATAAAAAAGTAGATAAAAAAACAGAAGCCCTGAATAGTAAAATTGAAAAAATGATTGGTACATTATTAGCCAAAACATCAATTTCAATTGAAGATTTAGGTTTTGACTTTATAAGTTTTGATGAAGCCCATGCTTGTAAAAAAGTGTTCACTAATGTTGCAGGAGAGAGAGAAGAAAATTTAGGTAATTCAGGAAAAGAAGCTCAATCAATAACTCGTTATAAAATACAATCCGGTGAACCTTCTTCAAGAGGTGTAAAAGGCTTTATGCTTTGTCAATACATACAAAACACATACAAAGGAAATACCCTTTTATTGACTGCAACACCATTTACAAATAGCCCACTAGAAGTTTATTCTATGTTAGCTATGATTGCACACAAAAAGTTAAAAGAAATGCAGTTAGATAATTTAACTACGTTTTTTGATACGTTTGTGGCTACTTCTTATGAAATGATTATTAATGCCAAATTAAAGCCGGAGCGCAGGCAGGTTATTTTAGGTTTTAATAACTTAATTTCTTTACAAACATTAATTCGTAGGTTTATGAATTATAAAACTGGCGAAGAAGTTAATGTACCAAGACCTAATAAAATTGTACTTCCTTTACGATCAAAGATGATTAACGGATTAAGAGTTAATTTATCAGAAGATGAAAAGGTAGAAACTATTTTGCCTCTTTCTGAATTACAAACTCAACTAATGGCAGGTATTAAACAATACGCTAATGGTGAAGTTTCAGAAGAAAGTATGTGTTCAGGTTCTTTAATTGATGATGAATTTGATGAACATGCAGCGGTTGCAGAAGGTGTTGAAATAGATGAAGATGTAATGACCGCGGATGAAAAAGTTGGTGTAAGAATGTTGAAAGCAATGAATCACGCTAGAAACCTTGCTTTAAGTCCTTACATATTTAGCTGTTCAGGGTTAGGCACACCAACATATAAAAGCTATATTGAAACATCAAATAAGCTTAACTATGTTATGCAGTGTATAAAAACAATTAAAGAGTACCATGCTGCAAACAATGAAGATATGTCGGGTGTTGTTATTTATATGGACCGCGGTGTTGAATATTTCAAATTAATCAGAGAATATTTGATTAAAGAAATAGGTTTTGAAGAACACGAAGTAGGTATTATTTCATCAAAATTAATTGTACCAGTTCCGGCTAAAACGCCTAAAGATGAACAAAAGGAATATGTAAAGAACCTATTTTTAGGTGAGAGGTTCAACAATGATACCTTAGAAATGGAGAAAATTTCGGGTAAGGAACGTTGTAAAGTATTAATTGGATCTTCAACAATTAAAGAGGGAATAAATTTACAGAAACATTCATCTGTATTATTTAATTGTTGGATGGACTGGAACCCAACTGATATACAACAATTAGAAGGTCGTATTTACAGACAGGGTAACAAATTTAAAACAGTTCGAATTGTCAATCCACTAATGATTGATAGTATGGATATTTTCATGTTCCAAAAGTTAGAAGAAAAAACAAGTAGAATTAATACTATTTGGGCAAATGAAGGTAGAGTAAACGTTTTAAAAACAGAAGAATTTAACCCAAAAGACTTAAAATATTCTTTGATTAAAGATGCCAATGTTTTAGCAGAAATGGAACTGTTAGAAATTGGTGAGAAATTAGGTGAAGATATTGCGGATGCTGAAAATAAAATTAAGCGTAACAAAAAAATACAAAGTTATGCGCAAACAATTGAGAGGCATACAAAAGATTTAGCCGAAAAATTAAATGAGTACAGGCCTTTAGAGGATGGTCAACCTGAAAGAAGCTTAGATGCAATGTTAAGATTATTCCAGGACGTTCTTAAAAAACAAACCGATGCTAATGGTAAAAAAATGGAGTACCAATACATGCGAATAAAAGAAAAAGAACGCGAAGGTTTTTATTCTAATTTGAATCCTGTTACAAAGCCTTATTGGTTTGATGACTTAAATTATGCAAATAGAGGTATGGTACATGAAACTAGAGGCTATTTAATTCCAAATGGAGTTGAAGTTTCTAATTTGGATGGTTATACCCAAAAAATATTAGCAGATATTGAGCAACTTCAAAAAGATAAGCAAACTGTAGTTTCTCCGGAAGCTATTAAAATAAAAGCGCAGGAAATAAACGATAAACGTGTTTCAGAACAAATTGAAGAAAAAACTGTAGAGCAATGTATTAAGGACTTCAAAAAGCTAAATTATTTGTTATCTGAATATAAAACAGAAGATAAGCCAATAGCTGTACAAATGCAATGCCCTCCTGTTGATGAAAATGGTAAAGTGAGAGTTGATGAAGAAGCTTTAGTTCTTTTAGATAGATGTATAGAGCAGGAACCTGATACTAAACGTATGCATACGATTGAAATAAAAGATGCAGAGGGTAATATTATTTCAACTGAATATACAAAAGAACGTAAGGAATTACATAAAAAAATAATCAAAAAGTTAACTGGAAGTTCTGTATGTATTAAAAGAGGTCAACCAATAGCTGTATTAATGGGAGGTGCACCAGGATCAGGTAAGTCAACATTCTTAAAAACAAATGCTGAATACTTAGAATCTGAATACATTTGGAAGGTAGATGCAGATTTAGTTAGAGAGAATTTACCTGAATACAAAGGATGGAACAGTGCAAGTACACACCATGAAGCGCGTGATATTACAAATGAATTAATTGATAGTTTTGATAAGCCTTGCAAGCATGACTTACTTTATGATGGAACAATGAGTAATTCAGCTAAATACATACCATTGATTCGTAAATTAAAATCAATGGGATATTTAGTTTTCATTATTTACATGGACGTTCCAAAAGAAGTTAGTATTCAAAGGGCCATGAGTAGGTATGCAAATAATAAAGGCGGTAAAAACAAATACGGTCGTTATGTACCAATCAGTGTTATCAATGATTTCTTCAAAACAGGTAAACAAGGCTTTAATGAGATTAAAAATTCAGTTAGTGGATACCTTTTAGTTGATTCATTAACTCAAAAAATAATCGAAAAGGGTGGTATTGAAATTCCTGCAGATAGAAATTACAGCAACCTAATGAAAAATGGACCTACTTCAAGCGTAGAAACTGATGAAAACACCGAAAAAGAGTGGAAAGAAGCAGTTGAAACAATGAAAATGCTAGTAGATTTAGGTGGTAGTAAAAAAGAAATAGCGGAATGGAAAGAAGCAATAAGTACATTAGAAATGTTATTAACATTAAATAATTAATTGTAAATTTGTAAAAAAAAGGACAAAATGACAAATTCCGAACAAATACAGGACTTAAAAAAGAAAGCGCAAAATAAAAGTTTGCCTGCTTCTGCAGTTGCAGCTTTAAATAAAAGGATTGCGGAATTAGAAAAGTCAGAGCCTAAAAAGTCAGGATCAACCAAATTAAATAAATCAAAAACAAAACCTAAATTTAAAGAAGGTGAAAAGGTTTATTTAAAGGCAGGAGATAAAGATGAAACATATACGATTCGCCAATCTTTGGGATGGAATAAGGAAATAGGTATAAATATTTATGGATTGAAAGATGCAAAAGGAGATGACGTTTCTCATGTTTACGAATCCGAAATTGTAAGTCTTGAAAAGAAAAAATCCACAAAGGCAGAAAAACCTAAAAAAGAAAAAACTAAAACTTCTTACAAGGCAGCCGGCAAAGATGTTGATGAAATGGATTGTGAAGAATTAGAAAAGTTATTTGCAGAGCGTAAAGACAAGGCAAAAAAATCTGAAAAGAAAAGTAAAACACGTCCAGTAATTGAAAAAATTGTTAGCAATGTGGCTACAGCTACAAAGCAAGCAATTGATAGCGTTTCAGCAGAAGATATTAAGAAAAACCCTAAGAAGTTTATCGAAAAATGTATGAACGCTGAAAAATCCGGAGAGGCATTTATTGGTGATTTAAAATCGTTATTAGGTGAGGAATACGATAAATCAGAAGTAAGCGAAGGAATGGAGAAAATATTGATCCACATTAAGAAACTAAAGGAAAAATACGTTGATTAATATGCAGCAAGAAATGAATCCAAGAAATAAAATACGTTTAGAAAATCTATTTAGGTTCTTAACTTTTTGTACTGCATGTTCTTTGATAATTCCAGGTATTCAGTATTTTTTAATTGGTCAAACGTTTAAATATTGTTTAGGTTCTTTTTTTATAATCTTCGCTATAATTTGTTTGATATTTATTAGAGACATAAATCACCATATAGTTAAAAAATAATGTACATGTATCATAAATATTCAGCAATTGATTTAGTGGTTTGGAATGGCATAATATGTTATTTTGGCGGCATTAAAACTTTTGTTGATCCGGAAGATGAAGTAAGATTAGTAACAGAACACGAAAAACAAATACATAAAAAAGCAAACCATGCCTGAAGAAATTATTTTTACCCACGAAACAGAATTAACCGAAAACAATTTAAAGATTAATAATCTTCCTAAATCATTGCAAATGAACGTGCATAATTTCAATCGTTTAAAGGAAGCATACAATCAAATGCCCGAGGGAGACGAAAAAACAAATCAATTAAATTCTCTTAAAAAAAGAAGTATTATATTAGCGGATGCTATTCAAACTTTTATTGAAAGAGAATTGCCCGATGAAAATGAAAATCCAAATCCAAATAATATGAATGAAGAATTAATCAAAAGAGCAAAGGCAGTAGGTTTGCCTGAAACAGCAACAGAACAAGAAGTTATTGATGCTGAAACCAAATTAGCTGCAACGCAAGCATTAGCTGAAAGAGCAAAGGCGGTAGGTTTGCCGGAAACAGCAACAGAAGCCGAAATTGTTGCTATTGAAACAGCAAAAGTAATCCCTGCAGATGCGGATGAAGCGGCTAAAAAAGCAAAGCAAGAAGAAGAAGCAAAAGCAGCGGCCGCAGCAAAGAAAAAAGAAGAAGACGAAAAAAAACCAAAGAAATTCGATGTGTTAAGTGCATTTGATATTCTTGACTAAAAATTACTACGATGGTAAGTCCACAAATTATAACACAAGTTCCAAAAAACCCTTATGCAGCCTTATTAGGTTGGGGTTTAACTATTGCAGTAGGTGTTTGCACCTTAATTTATTTAACACACCAAATAAAGCTTAATAGGCTGCAAATAGATAAACATATAAAGGATCATGGTGATATAGAAAAAAAGTAGTATTTTTGAATCCTTAAACAGTGTGAGTTAGAGCAGTCCGGTCAGCTCGTCAGGCTCATAACCTGAAGGTCGCAGGTTCGAATCCTGCACTCGCTACAAAAAAGCCCCCAAAAATTTGAGGGCTTTTTACTTTAAATAAATAAAATAACATAGCATGTCAGAAATAATAAACCTAGCTGAATGGCTAGAAATAATAAAGGATAAGAAGGAAACCCACATAATTGAAAGTGGCCCATTTGATAAGAATTATTACTATGGTTATATTACCCAAAGGTATTTAAGAGATACAAAAGGTAATTTACTTTTACTAGAAAAACAACCTACCAAAAAATATTTAGTAGAAAATCCAAAAGATTCGGAGCACTTCAAACTATTCATTAACTAGCAAAAAAAGCCCCCGAAAATTCGAGGGCTTTTTTTATTGTTTTGTTTTGTACTTAACACTGCTTTATGGTGCAATTCAGTAAATACAAAGGAGTAGAATTAATATAAGTAGAAAAAGTTGAGCTATCCTGCCTACATTGCTTTATGCAGCAATTTAAGAGGTGTAGTTTTTCTTTAGCGTAGTTACTTGTATTAATTCGATTACAGAAATAGAACTTAGGTAGAGCACCAATCTTGGCAATACCTGAACTATAATTTTCCTGCACATCAAAAACCGAATAATTTGTCCTATACTTAAAATTAGCCTCATTAGAGGAAACTAAAGTAAAATCTACATCATTCGTTGTAATTTTCGAAAGGTATTCACCTGGTGGCTTTTTATCCTTTACAGGACAAAAATCAGGCTCATAACTTACGCGCGCAACTAGATTTCCCAATAGGAAACTAAGCACGAGGACTGTAATGAACTTTTTCATAAGACAAATATATAAAAAAAGCCCGGATATTATCCAGGCTTCAATTTTAAAAAAGCGGTTATTTATTTAGATAAAGAAACATTGATTGCTTCATCACCCTTTTTACCACTACCGATTTCAAATGTTACTTTATCATCTGATCTCAATAATTTAGCATTTTCTTTGCAATTTTTTACATGAAAGAAAATTTCATTTTGCTTTTCATCAATGATGAATCCAAACCCTTGTTCTTTTTTAAAAAACTTAACTGTACCTGTTTCGTTACCTTGTGCCATAATTTCTGATTTTTTTTAATTATTATTTTGAGTATTTATAAGGCAAAAGTAGCAAAAAAGGCATCAAAAAACCAAATTGATTTTGCAAATAATTACTTTTTGCAAGAAATTTGTTGATTTTTCAACTATTTTTGTTGCAAATTGCTAGTAAAAAATGTCTCAAACAGATAAATCAGTACAGCTAATTAGTGAAGTTTTAAAAACTCATAAGAAGATTGGATTAGATAAAACTATCAAATCTCTAATAGAAGCTCGCATGGACCCTAATCATTTTAGGCAATTAGTAGAAGACAAAATAATATATTTTGTTTGCAAGATTTTCAAAATAAAACGTGAAGATTTGCTTCAAGGTACTAGCAAAGGCAATAGGACTGATGCAATAATGGTAGTTTACGTTCTTTTAAAGAAGCATTTAGATTATTCCTTACAGCAAACAAATGATTCCTTAAAGAAGGATAAATCGGTAATAAGTAAATCAATTAGCACATTTAACCGGTTAAGACATGATATAAAACAAGAATCGATTATATTAAAAAAGCACGAACAAGCAAACAAGTTGATAACTGAATTTATAATTAACGAAAAATTAAACCAAGATGGCACGTCCGAGACTAACTCCTGAACAAATTGCAGAGCGTGATGCGGAAAGAGCCGCAATTAATGCTAACAAGAGACAAAGAACTATAAAAATAAACAATACTAATTCTACTCCAATGTCAGAACAAACAGAAGGTCAACAAAACACAGTTATTGATCAACAACAAAATGAACAAAACCAAGTTCAAAATAATTCTACACCGCCACCTGCTGCTAATACGGAAAACACAGAAAAACCACAACCAAATACAACTTACAAACCTTTTGGGGCCGGTACAGAAGACAGGAATTATGCAACACCTCAAATAGACCAAAACCTTGCAGGTGGAGAAATTCCCGAACCAACATTTGATATGCCACAGGTTGATATTACAAAAACTCAATCAGTTGATTATTTGGGAACGGGAACAGGCGCGGCAACCAATACACAAAACCCAAGTTCACAAGTATTACCACCAAATCCTGCATTAAGCCAGGCATCACCGCAAGAAATTAGATTTGCTGCAGAGCAAATGGCAGATACGATGATTGCAGGTTATGACAAAGCGCATGCATTAGGTCGTTGGTTCTTAAAAAAATCAGAAGAAGATTTGTATGAAGATCATACAGAAGGTAAAATTGATTTGAGTATTGAATTGGACATGGGTTCAGAAAATGGACAAAAATTATCTTTGGGTGCATTTTCAACTAGCTTTAACGAACAAATTGATCAAGAATTTGTAGTTGACCAAGCATGGAAAGACCGTGTTAGACCTCCATTGATTCGTATTTGTGAAAAGAATGGTTGGGGAATGACCGATGAACAAACTATTGCATTTGCAGTGATTGAAGATGTTAGTACTAAAGTAGGTTTATTAATTGGCCTTAAAAAAACCTACAATAAAATTTATGGTATGTTTGCTAAGATTCATGAAGAAAAGAAAAAAGAGTTGGAAGAAGCGGCTGAAATTATTAAGGCTCAAAGACTAGAAGAAGCTAGGGTACAAGCTAGATTAAGAGCCGAAGAAGAAGCTGCAATAAGAAAGCCACAAAAGAATGAATCTCAACATTCAGTTCCAGTAAGTAATGAAAATTCTAAAGAAACTATGAGTGCTGCATAATGACTATGGAGGATATTCAAATATTGCAAAGTTCAATTGTATTGAGGAAAATTATTGAAGCAAAATCAATAATTAAATCAATACATGTAAACTTTGCTAAACATTTTGCTCCTGAAGTTCTACCTAATGTTCCGGAATTAAATTTTAAAGTACAAAATATTAAATCTTCATTATTAGAATCTAATATGTGGTTAACTCACATGTTGACAATACTTGACCATACAGACCAAGAAGCAAAAGTTTTAGTATTTGATATTGAAAATTTAAACTCCAAAGAAAAACTAAGTTTTTATTCTGATCAGTTAGATAAACTAATTAATGATAAAAGCTTAATCGGTGTTTTATTCCACAAAAACATAAAGTCTTTAGAAATTGCAAATACTACGTTTTACACTAAACTATGTGATACAAAAAATTGGATTAATTATTTAATGAACAATGAATAAGGAAACCATAACAGTCCAAGGATACGTTGCTCAAAAAAGAGAGGCGCGCATGTTAGTTTGCACTGGTTTTAAAGGTGTAGGTAAAACTAGAGCAACAATTGATATGTTGTTAAAGGACTACATTAGGGGTAATCCTGCATTGGGTATTAAGCCACGTAGAGTTCTTATTTTAGATGTGAACGATGAATATGGCGAATATGGAATTAAAGCCATTGATCCTGCTCATATTCATTTATTCATGAGGCATCCAACAATTGAGATAAGAAGACTTCGCCCATTCATAAATGATAAGGGTGTAGTTCGCAGATTAAAAATTGATGAAATCCTTAAATTATTAGAATTTGTCCTAGGTGTTTATGCCGGTGGATGTCTTTTAATTGAGGATATTAATAAAATGGTAGGTGATAATATGACCCAGGATTTAACAGGAACAATCTGTACAAGCCGCCACATTAATTGTGATATTATCATGCATTACCAATCCATAGCAAGGCCCCTACCAAAGATTTGGCAGAACACAGATATTATTCGTTTTCATTGGCAGTCAGATGATGTAATGGCATCAAAAGGTAAATTAATGGAGAATACAGAGCCATTAAAAATATGCCAAATGATTGTAAACTATGAGAAGTACGAAAAAAATAACATTCGTTTTTATGTTTACTTTGATAGAAATAAAAACTGCATTATTGGTAATTTCACAAAGGAAACATTCAACATGATTTTAGAAGAATACATTTCAGAAAATCATGGATGCTTAAAACCATATCTTCAAAAGTTAGATAGGAATGGTAAAAAGGTATTTACATATCCCGATGCACTAGAGGCACACAGAAATAAATTATTTAAGATTTATTGGGGTAATGAGAATATGTTTTAAATCCAATCACACAAGCGCGCAATAATAATTAAGTAAATAATAGCACTGTAAATCAGTTGCTCCAATTTATTATTTTTTATTGTAGTGTAGAACACATGCCCCGTGTAACGCAGGTATCTTTCCAATATTTCCTCACCTTTAAAATATCTAAAGTTCAATTTAATTTGTCTTTTAGCCATACCAACTTTAAACATAAAATACAGAGTTAAAATTAAAATACCTGGAAATAAAAAAAATAAACTAAGTTTTTTCATTTTAAAAAAATTGATTTTGCAAATATTGATTTATTACAAAGATACTGTTAAATCTAAAATGTAAGGCATTTTGCAATAGTAAAGTTAATGAGTTGCAAAACCGAAATTTGCAGGAACAAATAAGTTCGCCCAAATTTGCATTATCTAAAAACAAAAACATTTCTGAAAATGGAAACTAAAGGTCAAAACTTGAAAAAATTCGCTGTAGTAGTTGGTGCTGTTGCAGTAGGAGTTGTAATCGGACAACTTTTATATAACGATGTTGTAAAACGTTTCGTTATTAAGAAGTAATCCAAGATAATTGAATTTGTATTCAGTTATATATAGAGAACCTATTAACGCATAAGTAAAAAAACTCGTTTATTAAAAAAATCAAAATGAACAAGAACAGTAAATATTTCGCTGAATCTAACGCATTCGTGAGAGAAAAATTCTCAGGTGTTGATGGATTCAATAACTTTTCTGAGGACGAAGTGAACTTCTCAGGATATGAGGCTGCAGGTGTTAATATGCACCAGTACAACTCTAAAACTTCTATGCCTTACGAGGTTGAAGTAGCAAACGCTAACTTAGTGGCAACACAAGCTTTAGTGTTCGGATCATTCTCAAACCGTACCGCAGGTAACTTTGGTAACGTTGTTGGTATCACTGTTACATCTGTAACACCTGGTATTTCATACGCTCAAATGTTAGCTTCTTCTGAAGCAAAAAACTTTGAAGTAGGTATGACTTATATTCAGGCAGTAAGTGGTTCTAACGCAGTTATCACTTCAACTTGGTCTTTAACAACTGGTGATTCTGCCGGTGAGCAAACTAATCGCCCTTTAACTCCAAAAAAGGACCCAAGACAAAACCAATCGGACGTGTTAGAATTTTACAACACTTTCAAAATCAATGGTTATTGCCAAATTGCAGTGATTATCCCTGCATCGACAACAGTTCGTTACTCTTTCTACCCATCTGCAACTGTAGATCCAGGTCGTAAGTTAGGTAATGTTGCTGAAACTCGCGAATACGCAAAACCAATGATTAGCAAGCCTGATACATTGGCATTAAGCCCTGCTGCACTTGCTGCATTACGTGGGTAATAAATAGCTTTTATCACTATAATTAAAAAGGCAAGGCACAGCTAACGCAGCCTTGCCTTTTTTCTTAAAAAACAATTTGAAATGAAAACTTTAGCAGGAACAATAGCTTATAGAAATCCACAAGGAGCTGCAATTTTTCTTCAAAAATATGGAGTAAAAGCCATTAATAACCCTCAAATGTTAGAGGCTCAAATTCACAAAGTTATTTCAAGAGAAAGAAATGACCAAGTAATTGAGGATTTAATGGAGCAACACCCGGACAAAGATGCTTTGGTGAAATCAGTCGAAGCAATAAATCACGATCATTCAAAAAGAGATACCAAACATCATAATTGTTGTGGTTCATCAAATTTTGATGGTGATAATTTCAGCAATTGCACTGGATGCGCTGGAAAATGCGGAATGAAAAAAGATAATCATTTTGCAGCAGATGGAACAGGAAGCATGGCTTCTCCAACTGTTCATTCAGGTATTAACAATACTATGGTATTGGGAATATTAGCAATTACAACAATTTTTGCATTGGTAGTTTTATCAACTAGAAAAGCGGCTTAATTATGCATTACCAAAGACATTCATTCAAACATAATTTTTTAAATGCTGTTGAAACAGATGCGGATTTAGCATTGGATGTTTTAGTAAATGAGATAAATGAGCTCGTTTTAGATCAGCCAAAGGATGTAATTGAAATGCTTAAAAAGTTATCAATTAGAGTTCCTAATTCACCAAAGGCAAAGGATTTGGCTGTATTAATTAATGAGCAAGTTACTACAAGTGAAGAATTGCGTAATGCATTAGCCGAATTAATTACAAAACGCCACGAAAATAAATATGTAAATGCGGATGGTGGCGCAATGGATTTTGATTTTACCAATACTGAATCAGAGCAAGCAAAGCCACAAAAAACACGTATTTCAGTTGGAATAGCAAAAACTTTTGGAGTTATTGAAAACCTACATGATACCAAGGTAGATGTAGATGCAACTAAAAAAGTAATGTTAGAAAATTTGAATGAAAAAATGGCCCAAAAAGGCATCACCACCGACAAACAAAAAATACTGAAAATAGTTGGTTTGTGTGTTTTAGGTGCTGCAATTATTGGAACTTTAATTTATTTGGCTAAACCTAAAAAACAAGGATGAAAGATTTAAAACAATATAGATTAAAAAAAGATGTGAGTGCACCCGTTGCAAATGCTCGCAGAACTGGTTTAATTAAACCAAAAATCTATAAACAGGGTGAAATTATAAAAGGTTATGTTCATTCTAGCGCGGTGGATGGAAAATCAGTAATCATAGCTGATGATAAATACGCTTTGTTATCTGATAATTTAGAAGAAATTCAGGATTTTCAAGCGGATGGTGCTCAAACAACATCAACTCAAATAAAAAATAGCGATTTACCTGCAGAATTTAAAAAGCAGTTAGATACATTAAAAAATGAAAATGTAGTTACTAAGATAGTTAAGAGAAGTAAAAACAGCGTAAATGGAATGTTGATTGGCGCAGGTTTAGGTTTTATTTTAGGATTATATTTCAAAAAAGGAATATTTATCCCAACTGTATTAGGAGCAACAGCCGGAGGTTTTATAGGCAATAGCATAAGTCCAAAAGAGAAAAAGCCAATGCCTGATGAATTAAAACCTAAAGTAGCAGAACTACAACAAACAGAAGGTCCAAAATTAACAGTAAGTAGTGCATTAACACAAACTAACAAGATATAACATGAACAAAAATAAAAACGTTATTAAAATAGCTGCCATGATTGGCGGTGTTTTATTATTGTCCGTTGGGGCTTTTTTTGCTTACAAAAAGTTTGGCCCTAAAAAACAAGAAGAAGAAGGAACTGATAACAATAGCGGAAATGAAACATCTGAAGCTAATAAAAGTATTTCAACTTCTAATGACACTTCTTCTGCAGCACAGACTGCACTAAATTCAATAATTAGTGGAACAGGAGCACCTCGTTCAAGCACTCCAAGAACAAAAATTGTTTCTAATTATACAGATGGACAAAGAGTTTATGCAAAAATTGATAGTGGTTTATACGATAAACCTGTTTTAAGGTCAACAAACATTACACACAGGGTTAAAAAAGACCAACCAATAGGTGTATTTAGACAATTATCAGTTTCCGGAGAATTTGCCTATTTATCAGTTGTTTTAAAGGATTCAACAGGTAAGTATGCCGCAACTTACAAATACATACCATTAGCAAACATTAGACCTGCTAATATTTCAAAAGGAGAAAAAAACTAACTAATAAAAACAATATGGATACCTTAGAAGTAGAAACAAGAAACCCTGGATTTTCAAACAAAACAGGTGTTGTAACAGCTAATCAAGCTTACAATAGTTATTTGGCTGCAACTGGTCAAACAAAAAAAGGAAGTAAAGAAAAATTTAAGGAATGGTTGAGAAAACAAAAAGAAAGCGGAAACCTTGATAAAGCTTTACAAGCAGGTAAATCTGTTGCTCAAAATGTAATATCTCAAAGAGCAGGAAGTTCGGCAGCAAAAGAAATTGTGGTTCCTGTTTCAGCAGCAGAAGATTTAGCTGATCCAACAAAAAAAGAACCTGCTAAAATATTAGGAATGTCAATACCAGTTGCCATTGGCGTAGGTATTTTAGCAATAGCTGCAATTACAACAGTTGCAATTGTTTTATACAAAAAAAGTAAAAAAACTGCATAATATGCGGATACCAATAAATACAAATAAGGAACCAATGGTTCTAAGGATTAAGGTCCAAACTAAGCACCCTGAAAAAATTATGATTAGGGTTGCGGATGCTTTGCGACCTAAAACTGATTATTTTAAGGAGTGGTTTCCAATTCAGGGTGAAAGAACTTTTGATATTAGCATGCCAAACACCCCAAAAAAAATTGTGGTGTTAATCTACAATATGCGAATTGGTGATGTAGCAGAAGCAAAAGATACTTCATTTAAAGTTATAAAAGACAAAGATGGTAATCCAGGTGAAATTTTGCCTATAAAACGCCATCCTGAACTTTATAATATGAACAGTGATTTGCTTAATGAAGCAACTGAATTTATTGAATGGTTTTCTCAAAATGCATCTGTTTTATCAGCAAATGGTTCTGTTTATAGATCAAAAAAAGGAACATTTAGGATTGATTACTTAGATAGAATTTTAGATAGAAAAACGGGTAAGGAATTGAGTACACCTGCAAGAATTTCGCAAGATAGAGGAATTATTGAAGTGAGTAAAGCATTATTTGTTGCATATCCCGTTCCATATAGAGATGCAATTTTATCACATGAAATTAGTCATTTCTACATAAATACACATCCTGAAGATGAAGAAGAAGCCGACTATCATGCATTAAGATTATTCCTTGGACGTGGTTATACTTGTATTGATGCTCAGAGAGCATTTTTAAATGTATTTGAAACAGTGCCAAGTGATACAAATGTTGAAAGGCAAGCAAAGATTGAAGAATTTGTAACAGCATTTGCAAAAAGAAACGGATTGTTTATTAATTAAAAAATTAACTAATGTCTTCACAAGCAGGAAAACATTTCGAAGGTTTGCCAGGTTGGGCAAAAGGAGTAGTAGCAATTACAATAGTTGGTGCAGCAGTTGTTGCAACAGTAGTGTTATATAAAAAAATTAGTAAAATAGGTTCAAAAAAAGATTATAAGGATACTATTAGAGATACTAATCAAGAACTTGTTGATCTTTCTAAAACACAAAAACAAACATATCCTGATAGTACATATTCAGCATGGGCAAATTCCATATTTAATTTGTTGAATGGATGTGATGCACATACAAACGAAGCGAAAATAGCGTTGATAGTTTTAAATGTAAGAAATGAAACAGATTGGCTTAAGTTAATAAAAGCTTTTGGAATTAGAGAAATAGAAGGATGTTGGTCAAGTAACTATACTGCCGATTTACCTACAATGTTAAAAAAAGAAATGTATGAGGCAAGCATTATTGAGTTCAATAAGTTTTTCTCAAAATTAAGAATTAAATCACGTATTTAATGAAGCCTTGGCAAAAAGTAGTTGTTGGAATTGCAGTAGTTGTTATACCAGGAACATTGATTGTTGGTTCTTTAATTGGAGTCTATAAATTAGTTGATAAAGCAAGAAAGAAAAAAAAATTACAAAAAGAATCTGATAAAGAGTTAAAAAATGGCTGAATTAAAGCAGATATTTAATGATAAATTTTATCCTGAAAATTATCAATCATTTTCAGAAGATTCTTTAATCGATAGTTTTTTTCAAGCGACATTTGATCCAGTATTTAAACGAACAAAAGGTTTTGAAGGTGGGTATCAAAAAATGCCAAATGATGTAGGTAATTATTGTGAAAATAAATTATTAGGTACTAAATTTGGTATTTCAGCAATAGCTGTAAAATCATTTACAGGTAAATGCCCAACAGCAGAGCAAATGAAAAATTTATCCCCTGATTTAGCTTATAAAATAGCTAAAACAAAATTTTGGGACAAAGTAAAAGCCGATAAAATTTCTAGCCAAGCTATTGCGCACATGATGTTTGATTTTACTTATGGCGGTAATAGTGGTTTTTTACATATTCGAAAAGCAATTAATGATGTTTCCGGTAAAAAAGTAGTTGAAGAAACAAAAAAAAGTCCCATAACCGATGAAGAAGTAAAAATTATAAATAGTTTGCCTGAAAAGAAATTATTTGAATCACTTTACAAGATTAGATTGGATTTTTATAAAAACCATTCGCAAAATTCTGAATTTGGCAAAGGATGGATTAATAGGCTGAATAAATTAAATTTTGAATACATTGATACCGTTAAAAACAGCATAGTAAAAACTACTAAAAAATTATTACCTTTATACCTTGGAATTTTAGCCTTAACAGGAATAGGCTTAACAATTTATTTTTTAAGTAAAAAGAAGTAATCATGCCTTATCAACCATACACAACAATACTTACACCTGGTACATACACAATAACTGCTTCTATGGGAATAAGTAATTTGTCATTAATAGGTAAAAGTGCAACTGCAAGTCAAATACTTGCGAATAATCCAATTACCGGATTACCTGCCCCTGCTACAATAAATTTAGCAGATGGGCAAATAATTAATTTAATTGGTGCTAATGGAGGTCCAGTAGAAAATATTGTAGTAACTGTTCCCCTTGGAGGAATTGTTAATGTAATTGCAAATCGTTATTAAATTATTGATAAGTCATGAGTGGATGTTGTTTTGGTTTTGAATCAAGTAGTAATTCAACTTCGGGTGCAATAATTGGCTCGGGAACACTTAATTATTTACCTAAATTTACACCAAATGGAACAACATTAGGTAATAGTCAAATATTTGACAATGGAACTAATGTAGGTTTGGGAACTATAATTCCAACTGCAAAATTTCAAATTATTGGATCAAGTGCAACATCCTCAGACTATGCTATTAAAGTAAATAATTCTGCTTTTTTACCTATTTTATACGCAAGAAATAATGCAGTTGTCGGAATAGGAACTTTATCTCCAACTGCTACATTACATGTGTTTGATATTCAAATTGCAGATAGTAATAGAAAAATTCTTAGTATTAATGATAGTATTGGAACTGAAAATTTATCTATTTCGCGAAATGTAATGATTACAAACGTTGCAAGAGAAGAACATTTTAGTTTAACAGGAACTCTTAATGTTGGATATTATTATGGTGGCATGGGTTCTATGTTTTTTAAAAGTAGTCTTTATCCATCAAATATTTTTGAAATAGACGTAGCATCTCATCCTATTTTCAAATCCCCTGAATTTGGTGATTTCTATTTTGATGGAAATGTAGGAATTGGAATGACAATACCTACTGTCATAACTTCAAGATTACAAGTTGTAGGTTTAGATGAATATGCGGATAATGTTGCTGCTTCAGCAGCAGGACTTACAAATGGAGCGTTTTATAGAACAGGAGATATATTAAAAGTTGTACATTAATAAATATACCAATGACAATAAAATCAAGAAATACTTACGCATTACCATCTTCGTTTGTATATAGCGAAGATTTAACTGAATTTAAGTATCAAGCAAATACAGAGCTGTATGTTGAAGGAAATACCTATTCAGATTTATTTACCCCAAAAACTATTTTTGATTTGGTTTGCAGGGTAGATAACATGGTAAATTTACAAAAAGTAACAGAAAGTCAAGTTGAGGCTTGGGTAGCTGAAAATTATAAGCCAATTTTATAAATAATGAGCGGTTGTTGTTTTGGATTTGAAAGTGCTCCTACAGCACCAATTGTACCAAGTTTTATTACTTCGGTATCAAATACAAATTCAATACAATTAGGAGTTTTAGCAGGTAATTTAACATCTGATTTAATAGTTGATCCTAATCCTTTAAACGTTATTTCAGTTTCGCCATCAGGAACAATCGTTCAATTATCAGGTAAAAATATTAGTTTATTTACAAATGATGTTGGTTACATAACAGGTAATCAAAATATAACAATAAGTGGAGAAGCTAGTGGAAGCGGAGCAACTAATATTGTTTTAACTTTAGATAATACATCTGTTACATCAAAAGTTCTAACAGGTTTAAATATTATTGGAAGTTCAATAACCGCGGCTGATTCTATTTTATCTGCATTTGGTAAAGTACAAAATCAAATAAATGGTCTTTTAGGTGGAGCAATATATCAAGGTGTTTGGAATGCAAATACAAACGTACCTGCATTAACAAGTGGAGTTGGAACTAAAGGATACTATTATGTTGTTAATGTTGCAGGAACAACAAATTTAGATGGAATAACTGATTGGAAAGTTGGTGATTGGGCCATATTTAATGGAACAACTTGGGATAAAGTTGATAATACGGATGCTGTAAGTTCAGTTAATGGATTTATAGGGGCAGTAAATTTAACTACGACTAACATACCTGAAGGAACTCAATTATATTATACTAATTCAAGAGGTATAGGATCAGTTTTAACAGGATATGTAAGTGGTGCAGGAGTAGTATCCGCAACAGATACTATATTACAAGCAATCCAAAAATTAAATGGAAACATTACAGCAATTCCATCTTATACATTTAGTACAGGATTAACAAATACGTCAAATACAATCACAAGTAATCTTTCTACAGGAATTACGGGGGGACAAAGTATTATTGGTGGCACTGGTGTATCAGATGTTTTAACTATAAAAGGTACAACTGGTAATGGTACATCTACTGTAGCATCAATTGTATTAACAGTTGGTAATAATGGAGCAACTACTGCTTTGCAAGCTTTAAATAGTGGTTATATAGTATTCCCTGCATCTTCAAGTAGTTCTAGGTTAACTATTCGTGAGTGGACTGCTGCAAGTGGTTATCATGCTTTATACTTTGGAGCAGCAGTAGCAGGAAATGGAAACTTTGGAATAATGGGAACTTCTACTGCAACTGTAGTAAATGGATCTTCAAACTTAAATTTACAAATTGGTGGAGGTGATTATTTAACATTTACTTCAGGTCAACTACAAGTAAATAATAATGCTACTACTTTTCTTGTAAACTCACCTTTGATAAATTTCGCTCCAGGAACAAGGTCAAGTGGAAGTTCAACATCACTATTGTTTACAGCAGCCGCATCAACAAATCAAACCGCAAGCACTGAAGTTATAACTGCAAGATTTAATATGTCAGCAGCAATTGAACACGCAACAGGTGCAATTACAACTCAAAGAGATTTTGTTATTGATGCAAGAACACATACTGCAGTTGCGGCTTCAACAATCACAACAGCGGGTACATTAGTTATTACTGCCGCTCCAATTGCAGGTACTAATGTTACTATAACTAATCCTTATGCCTTTTGGATACAAAGCGGTAATGCTCTGATTCAAAGCGGTAATTTAGTAATGCAAAGTGGAATTATTAATATAACTTCTCCAACAGCATCAGCAACAGGTGGTTTTATTACTACAAGCAATACGACAATAACAGGAGCTAATAGTCAAAATCCAACAGGATTTGCTACCCTTCACAGCGGCTCAGGATATGGTTCTAGCATATATTATGGATTAGGTGTTCAAAATAGAAGTACAAGTGCCTTAAGTGCAGGAATGGGAGTAGGTATATTGATGGGTCTTGGATATGGCGGTGGTTCATTTATTAATACTAAAATAACATCTTATGCGATAGGTGCTGTTAGTTCATCATTAGACTCTGCTTTTGGAATACAAACATCAATTGGTGGTACTGTTGCTGAGAGATTTACTTTTTATAAAGAGTCCTTTGGTATTAATACCACTACTCCTAATAGTTATTTACAAGTAAACGGTTCTTTTGCTACTGCTTATGTAGCTAAAACATCCAACTATACCGTAACATCTTCTGATTATACAATTAATTGTACAAGTGGAACTTTTAACATAACTCTTTTAACAGCAGTTGGTGTAACAGGAAGAATTTATGTTATAAAAAATAGTGGAGTTGGAACAATAACTGTAGACACTACAAGTTCTCAAACTATTGATGGTAGTTTAACACAAGTATTATCAGCAGGTAGTTCTATATGGGTTCAGTCTAATGGTACTAATTGGATAATACTAGCTTAATTAAAAAATATAAAAAAATGCCATACGGAAATTTATACGACGCAAACACAAGAAAATCACCAATCATCAATCAGGTAGGTGATTTGGCTGTTTCTGAAAGAAGAAGACTAGGTGGTAGCGGATTTGGTTCTACTATTGATACTACTTATCAATATACATCAAACGTAACTGGTAGTGGAACTACAGTTGCTAGTTTAGGCGTAATGACAGCAGCTACAGGTGCAACATCAAATAGCACTACTGAACTTATTACTAAATATAAGCTTAGAGCGGAGTTTGGTAAAACAAATCTTTTCAGAGCTGTTGCAAGGTTTCAACAAACGGGAGCAGCTAATAATACTACATTTATAAGAATATATGTAGATGCTAATGTTGAATTTGGCTTTAGGACAAATGGTGCTTTTGCAGCAGGAAATACTAATTTTGAGATTTACTACAAAAAAGGTGGTGTTATAACTACTATTCCTAATGGTACTCTAAATGGAAATGGAACACAGACAAATCAAAGTATATCAACTTTATTAGGTTCAACATTTGACCCAACTGTTTTTAACACGTATGAAATAAGGTATTTTTATGCTAATCAAATATTTTATATAAATGGTGTAGCAGTACATACTTTAGTTCCAACAAGCACTATACTATTAACATCATTAGTAGGAAACATGAGTATTGGTTCTACTAATACAGGAGGAAGTACTACTAACGTTGGAATAGAATTAATTGGTTGGGGTGGTTTTCAAAGTTCAGGTGTAGCAAATAACCCATTGTTTTACTGTAACTCAGGCACGGCTGAAACAAGAACATTAAAAGCAGGTGGTGGTACTTTACACGCTATTGTTTTTGGTGCAAAGGGAGCAAATGGTAATCTTTTGAGTGTTTACGATAACGCTACAGGAGCAGGAACTTTAATCATAGAGTTCGACTTAGCAAACGTTTCAGTTGGTTCTTCCGCTACTTTTAACGCATTAGGTGTCAATTTTTACAACGGATTAACTTACATATCAACAGGTACAACAGCAAAATTCACTTTCCTTTGGGAGTAATATATAAAAAATGGCAGTAAGAAATGAAATACAGATAGGTCAAGATTCTCGTTATAACGGAATGACCATGTTTAGGAAAGTGGATAATGTTCCGTTTAATCCCCAATATTCATTTGATGAGAATGATAATCTTTCAATGGGTAGCAACATTACTGTTAACTACATTGAGTACTTTAAAAACTCAGAAGGGGTAATAGTTCCTGAATTAACCAAGCATAAATATTATGTTGTTGCTAATAGGGAAGGATGGGAAGCGGCTAATAATTGGTTCATGACCTTAGCAAGAACTCCAATCACGGCTCCTTATGGAATAATGGATGGAATAGAAGAAACATTAAGAGGTCTTCCTATGGAAGTTCCAAATGGTTATGTATTACAACAAGCTTTATAATGGAAACTATACTTGAAAAATATAATAAAATTCGACACCTGTTAAAAGTAGGTGATTTTGTTGTTTTTTTTGGAACTGGTATTATAGCTGAAATAATTAAAGCATCTGATTGCTCAAAAGCAAGCCATGTGGGTACTTTAGATAAATTAAGAACACGTTTTATAATTATAGATAGTAATGCTCCAGGTACACATCCTGAATGGATGTCAGGAAGGATAAAAAAATATAATCCTCAATCTAATTTTTGTGTTATTAGGCCTTTAATTTCAGAAGAAGAAATGAATCATATAATGAATTTTTTTATAGAACAAAAAAATGATTCAAATTCAAAATATGATTTCAAAAACGGAATAAAGGAAATGATTAATAGAATAACCAATCGAATTATTGGTAAAAGATATTTTAAAACTAGATTTAGAGATGGTTATGATATTTGCTCAATGTCAGGAAAAGAAAGAGCCATTTCTTGCAACATTTTTAATGAATATTTTTATGAAAAAGGTCTTCATCAAAAAGATGTTATAATTTTTCCTGAAGATTATTTACGTTATAGGAATGAAAAAACAACAGATTTACTATTTATAGAATAATTATAAAAAATTAGTTACATTTGTAAAAACAAAAAAAATGGCAGTAGTAAAAAAATCAAACATCGAATTACAATTATTTCTAAAAAATGTCGGCAATTTCATTAGAGAAAATGCCAATCATGTTTTTATTGAAAAGCTTAACAAGCAAGTAAAAAAACTAAGGGACATTAATGATAATTACCAAGAAGATATTAGGGATGCCGCGATCGAATTTTGTGAAGTAAACGAAAAGGGTATAATCACTTATGATGATAAAGGTAATTTTATGTTTAACAAAGAAAACATGAAAAAATACAACGCTAAAACAAAAGAGATTGGAAAAAAATTAATTTCTTTTGAGCTTGTAATAACAAAAGATCAAGTAAGTAAATTACAAGGTGACTATAAATTTTATTTTCAAGATTTTATAGAAACAGAATAACCTAGAATAAATTTTTATAAAATAAATGCCTCCATTTTGGGGGCTTTTTTTTTGCACATAATCTATTGCAAAATCATATCTATTAATGTAAGGCGTAAATTTGGGCAAAACAATTAATCATGGAAGAAATAGTAGAAAATAACAATTTTGTTAATGATGGTACATCTTTTTCATTTTCAGAAGAAGATAGTTTTGAGTTTGGCGGTAAAGGAAAAGCTAGACGCGCTGAAAGACAAACTGCAAAATCTGAAAGAAAAGCAGCTCGTACAGATAAAAAATTATCAAAGTCTGAACTTAGACGTTCAAGAGGAGAAGCAAAAATAATTGCAGCTCAAACAGGAACTAAAACAGGAATTGGTGCTGCAATTGGCGGTGTTTTAGGTGGAGTGGCAAAAGCAGTTATGCCTGGTAGTTCTTCAGAAGAACCTGCAGCATCAGAAACAGCTAGTTCAGAAACAACAGATGTTTCTTCTGCAGCAAAAACAGCAGCAAGTCCATCAACAGATGCACCGTCAGAAGGTGGAATGTCTAAAAAAATGAAAATGGGTATTTACATCGGTGGAGGTGTTTTACTTGTTGGTGTTTTAGCATTTATCTTTTTACGTCCAAAAAAAGCAGCATAAATTATGCGTAAAGGTCTAGTAGCCATAGGAGTTTTAGCACTTGTTGGAGGTGTAAGTTATTATTTGTGGAATGTTTATAAACAGGCACAATTATTAATGGATTACTGCATAAAGTTTAAAAATGTCAAATTTCGTGAAATTGATCGAAAGAAATTAGTATTGGATGTTATTTTGGATTTTAAAAACAATTCCGATTTATCAATAGTAGTTTCAAAATATGATTTGATTATTACTTTAAATGGCATTAGAGCTACTCGAATAATTTATGATGCGCAAAAGGCTAATTCAGATAGAAAACCGATTATAATAGCACCTAAAAAGTTTTCTGAAATAGTACTTGGTGTAGAAATAATTCCATCAAACGAATTATCAAATTGGAATGTATTATCAAATATCCTTTTTGACCTAAACAATACAAAAGTTGGGTTTAAAGGTGAAATTTCGATAAAAGCAGCAGGAATTTCCGCTAAAAACATCCCAATTGACCAAGTATTTAAGATGAAGGAATTTTTACCTGATCCAAACGCGCCAAAACAGCCCGAAAAACCATGTATTTAAGGCAAATTGCCTTAATAATTTTGAAATAGTTATATTTGCAATAAAATATTTCAATCATGAGTTTTATAATGGACAAAACAATGAAAACCTTTAGTGAAGCACTAGATAGGTTTTCGCCGGTAGAAAATGGTAAAAAAGCCCCGGAAAAGGTACAATTATTAATTGCTACAAAAGACAATGAAACTTGCGAACCTTATTTCAGGTTCCGTGTAGATTCAAAGTTTTACCAAAACCCAAAACCCGAACAAGGTTTTGAGCCAGGTGAAGTAACATTTAATCAATTGTTAGGTATCAAGTTATTTGATTTAATGGGTAGAGAAGCAATTGCAAAACCGTTTCTAGGCGCATGTATCAAAAAATTTGCAGCCGAAATAGGAGTAGAACCAAAGGTTATAAATTTGATGGTTATAACTCAATTAGGACCTCAAAATAAATATGTTTTAATACCAATTCTTTATAATGGTTTTAAACAGGTAAGGCAATTAAATTGGGAAGGTGATATTTTTGACCAAGAAACATTAATGAAAACCGAAAATGACATTAATTAACATACTAAATGACGATAGAGTTGTAGTAATAGCCGGAAGTCTAATTTCCGGCTTATTCATTTCTTTAGTTAGCGTAGGTATTTGGATTTTTAAAAAAACAATGAAACAAATTGAAGCAGGTCAATCTGAAAGGCATGAAACCATTCAAATGATTCAGTATAAATTCAGAAGCATTAATAAGTATGTACGGGAAACCGACAAAATACAATTAATTCATGATGAAAAAATAAAAAACCTTGCGTTAAGCCATACCGAATTAAAAGAAAAAGTTAATTCGCATGGTGAAAAATTAGAACAGCATGCGATAAAAATAGAACAATTAAAAAAAAGCGCATAAATGAACAATGTAGTTGAAGAAAAATCAAGTCAGCCTAACATTTTACAAAAAATTGTAGGTAAAGTAAAGCAAACAATTACATGTTTGACTGATATTTATTTTATACAAATTTCATTAGTTCAAAATAAAAAGGTCGATGTTGTAAAAACAGAAGCTAATCCAAATCCCAACCCTTCATTTTTAACGGTTGCTGAAATAGTTGAAAAACAATATTTGATTTTAAAGGATCATGACGAAATTGATTATACAAAGGATTTAAAACAAGCATCACAATTTAAGTCAGGATTGGGAACATTAATTGTTATGAAACTTCGAAAAATAATGAAGGATTCACCAAACATTCAAATTGATTTAGTACCTGTTTCGCAGGCAAGTTTTATTAATTTTATTCAAAAAGGAGAATAATGAAAAAAGTAATTTTAACAAGTGTTATAACAACAATTAGCACAATTGCGGCTATAGGGGTTGTATATGTTATTTGGGTTAAAGTAGGATCTCATGGCGGAAAAAATAATTCACCTACAGTTGTTGGAGATGCTAAACCAGTTGAAGGCGTGAAACAATAATTAAATTCAGAAAATAATGCTAGATATTACCAAAATAGTACAATTAGAATTTCCTGAATCTCAATATTATAAACAGGAATTTACTAAAAAACAAATAGTGATTCATCATACTGCATCCGGAAGGGGTATTGATGGTGATTTTACACATTGGTTAACAGATCCAGCTCGTATTGCCACAGCTTTTATAATTGGTGAAGATGGAACAATTTACCAATTGTTTAGTTCTAAGTATTGGGGACATCATTTAGGCCTTAAATCCGATTTTTTAAAAGCAAAAGGATTTAGTGATTCAAACATTAGAAATAATGCTTTAAACCAATCATCAATTGCTATTGAAGTTGATTCATGGGGACCATTAACAACTAAAAATGGCAAATTTTATTCATATACAGGAACAGAAGTTCCTGCAAGTGAAGTTTACCACTACAATAAACAATTGCACACAATTCCTTCAAGTAAATACAATGATTCAATAGGTGAATCGGGAAAGCCTGCTTTTTATTATCAAAAATATTCGGATGCTCAAATCCAATCATTAAAAGATTTACTTGAATTTTTAGCTAAAAAATTTAATATTCCATTAACATACAATCAAGATATGTGGAATGTATCTTTAAATGCATTAAGAGGTGATTCAGGTATTTATACGCATGTAAGTTATCGTAATGATAAAAGTGATTGCCATCCACAAGATAATTTAGTAAAAATGTTACAAAACTTAAAACCATAATAATTATGAAAAAAGGAATATTTATATTTTTAGGATTAGCTGCATTAACTGCAGGAACAATCCTTATTGTAAAGAAGTTTAAAAAATCTTCTACACCTGCTGCACCTGCAGCAAAAGATACAAAACAAATAATTATATCTGAAATTTTGGCTATACCTGGATTAAAGGAAAAAGTAGATATAGCTTTGAATACCTCAAATTTGAATAAACTTACATCAGGTGAATTAGCTTCACTTAAAATTATGTTTACTGAATTAATGAAAACAGGTGAATCGGGTCTTTCTCCGGCTAACAAAAAGATTATGGCAGAATTAATTCCTAAAATGTTAAGATAATGAAACGTGCTATTATTTGGACAGCATCTATAATTGGGCTTGTTACTGTTTCGGTATTAATTTATCGTAAAGTTAACAAGCCTAAAAATAACATTCAAATTATGGGTGTTTTGGCTGAATTAAAAGATTCCCCTTTAACTTTATCTAAAGACCCAAAAAAATATGAAATTTTCACATTGGAAGAATTAGCCCAATTAAAGGATGCAATTAAATGGAATAATGAAAATACAAAAAGGTTAGGATATTTAATTTACACTCAATCTCCACAAGACCAATTACTAATAAAGTTTACAGATAGAATTAATACTCAAAAATGAGCTGGAAAGAATTTTTCATTAAAAGTTTTAGCCATGATTATAGACCTGGCGAACCTGATTTCAAAAAAATCATGGCTTTTCATTTTTCATTAGTCCTATCTTTCATTTGTATTTACTTAATATTATTTCATCCAAAAGATAATGAAGGGTTAATTGTGGGTTCTTTATGTGCAATTATTGGTGGATTAGTTGGATTCAATATTATTCCTATTATGAGTAAAACAGGATCAGCAGTAAAACAACAAGAAATGCAACAATTTAACCCTCCTTCACCACAACAAAACGCGCCAACAAAGGATGAATTAATTAAGCGCGCTAAATTAGTTGGTTTGCCCGAAACAGCAACAGAAGAAGAAATAAAAGCCGCAGAAGCACTTAAACTAGCAGAAGATAAGATATGATTAATAAAAACTATGCAATACTTTTTATTGCTATTATAGCGTTTGTCCTACTATTGGACCGTTGCAGCAAAGTAGAATCCTTATCAGAAAAGGATAATGTAATTTCTGTTTTAAATTCAGAAATGAAAACAATGGTTGATAAAAATGGAGTTGAAACCGCAAAGAATAATTCTTTAAGCATAAGTTATAAGGAATTAAAAAAATTACGCTTAAAAGATAGTTCTGCACTAGCCGAACTTCAAAAAATTGTTGATAGGAAAACCAAATCTGCAATAGTTACTAAAAATCATACATCCGGTTCCGTAACAGGTGTAACTTCAATTGCTATAATTGATACAATTCCAAGTGTGTGTGATTCAATATTTCCTACCTATGAGAGCTCAATAAAAGACCAATGGAGTGATTTTAAGATAAAAGCCAATAAAGATAGCATCCATTTAGATTACACCATTAAAAACGAATTTCAGTTTAAACAGAAAGACGAAAAACAGGGTAAATGGCCATTTAGAAAAAACACTCCAATAGTTGAAGTAAAAAGTCTTAATCCACACACGCGAACCGATGAAATTGCATCCTATGCAGTTTCAGTTCCTAAACCTAAAAGAATAGCTTGGTTTGGAGCAGGAGCAGCAACAACAGCTATAATAATTACAGTAGTAAAAACACTAATTTCTAAATGAAAAAACAAAATTGGCTAATAGCAGGTGGTATTTTAGCAGGCGCAATAGCAATTGGGTTAATTATTCGTTACCGAAAAAAACTCGTTGATGTTGGTGTTAATTATCTTTTTAGCGAAAACCAAGAAGCGGCAATTAACAAACTTCATAAAACAGCACAACAGCCATTTAAAAAGCTTATTTCTGCAATAGAAAAAAAGGGTTACAAAGTTTATGTAACAAGTGGGTATAGGACTTGGGCCGAACAAAACAAACAACACCAAACTAATCCTAGTAAAATACCACCTGCAGGCGGTGGATACCATAATTACGGAATGGCATTGGATATAAACCTTTCAAAAGATGGTAAGTATTGGAAAATGAAAACTCCAACAGAGGAATGGTTAAAAACAGGAATCCCTCAAATGGCAGAGGAAATGGGCTTTAAATGGGGAGGAAGATTTAGAGGTTATCCTGATCACGTACATTTTGATTGGAGAAAATATGATTCTAAAGATTTAAAACAATTGGCAATTAAACAATTTGGCACAAATCCTGAAAATATTGAGGGAAATAAAGTAAAAGTTACATAAAATTCTTATATTTGCAACCAGGGTTTAATAATGAGGTTACTCATCATGTTTGTTTAGTTGAAAGCCGGTAAGAAATTACTGGCTTTTTGCTTTTAATTAGTTATTGTAATATTCTTTTACAATGTATTTCAAACATTCTTCAGAGCATTTTTCTTCATTAGGCATACCTGGAACTTCTTTTATTTCCATAAATCTAAGCCCTCTAATAGTATTGTAACTTTCATAAAGTATTTCATCTTCAATCCAAAAATGAGAATGATTATGCCTTTTGTGTATTTCTATTATTTGGTCCATTAAATTACTTTAGGATATTCGTTTAAACCTGCTTTTTCCATTGCCCTGAATAAATTTGCAACTGCTATTTTAACATCTGAATCTTTACATATTCCTCCGCTTGTTGATATTCTTACACATTTTGGAACAAGTAATCCATTTTCAACATGTGTAACTTCAATATAATAATCACCATTTCCACCTAATGAAGTTCTTAAATAGGTAGTTTCTAAGTCGCAATCGTCTGTAAGTAGTGCCATAATTTTAAATATTGTTTTTGTACATGAATAAAAGAATTAGGCCTATAATAATTAAGAGCCAACCAATGTCTTTAATAATAGATTTTTTCATTTAGAATAAAGTATATTGACTTTTGTGTTGTTTAAATCTTTTTTCTTGATCATTATAATAAATTTCGTTTTTCTCAAATGCAGTAAAATTTAATTTAGCTTTATCGGCTGAAATTCTACTAGAACCACTACCTAAGTGAGTATCCAGTATTTTCATACCTTCAGTAGTAAAATGTTTAAAGCAATAATCATATAAATAAATTGGTTTTTGAGTTGGGTGTATTTTTTGTTCTTCATTATTCCCACCCCTATTACTATATGTAAATAATTTAGCAGGACAATCAAAAGATGTCCAAGCTAATTCAAATTGACTAAAATTTTCCCAAGGTTGATTTTTATTCCAAGCAATAATGCCGCGTGTTGGAGGTAAATAAAAATAGTTTCCACCCCAAATTATTTGATTTTTAGAAACTCTAAATAATTGTTCAAAATATTCAGGAGTTGGGACCTCATTATCCCAATCAATTTGTGATTTATTAAGTGATCTGTTCTTCAATTTACCCCCCCCCACTATTTAGCCTTCCTTTGAGTTTTACTGCAGTACTTACACCTTTGTATTGTCCCGGCTCATTTCGATTAGGAGCACTCCCCATTTGCATTTTTGTAGCATTTATACCGTATGGTGGATCGACAATAGCTAAATCAAAATATTTATCAGGGTATTTTTTCATACCCTCAATATTGTCCATTAAAAAAACTTCACTTATAATTTCTGTATTTTCCATGCTATGCTATTTTATTGAGCTGAACTAAGGTTAATAATATCTTTTTCTGTTAATCCACTATTTTTATAAGGGAACGGACGTTCTTCGGTCCAAACCTTTTTTCTAATAATTCTAATAACTTTTTTACCATCAATAACATCTTTGATTCTTTCTTTTTTAACAACCCATTTTCCTTTCTCTTTACTTTGTACAATTATTTTAGCTTCATCAACTCTTACCCACTCGCACTTATATACAGAACATTCATACCCTGCACTTTTAAAAGCCTTTTCAACTTCTTTAACCTTATCACCTTTAATAAATACAGCATCCACCCAAAAGAACAGGAAATCCGATTTTGAGGCCTTCATTCCTTTAACCATTATTTTACCAATTTTGTGGGAAATTGTGTTCCAAAGAAATTCAGTTAGTTCCTCTCTAATATCCGGTTCGAACTTTTCTTTAGTACCATCAAAGCTACCTGCTTTTTTTACCTTGGCTAAACTGCCTATTGCCGCTAATCTAGTACGTTTATCTACTTCTAAACCCTTTTTATAAATAGTTTCATCAAATAGGTCCATTTTGTATGCAGTTTCCCAGTAAGCACCTTTCAAATCAATTTCATAACAATCATGAAATGTAACACCAGGTACAATTTTTTTGGAATAGTAGAAATACTTTATTTTTCTAGCAGAACCTTCTTTTTTAAAGACATTTCGAACCTTCTTATAGGTTTCATTTTTTTTAATGTAGTCTTTAACCTGCTTTATGAATGAAAGGAATTTAGGGTCAAATGAACTTTCTTTATTCATCCAAGTTCCCCACCTACCTTCTGCCCAAACAGTCATTCGTTCATTTGTTTCTTCCCATCTATAAGGAATTCCTCTGCTTATAAAGAATTGTATTTTTTTAAGCAAATCTTTTCGCGGTATTCTATTTACAGCCATAACCTAACCTATATTAATCAATAAAATATTTCAACTTAGTTCCATCATTACTAATATACTTTTCTACATTAGTATCAGATCCGTTTTCCCTTGCGTATCTCCACATATCACTCACCGCAAAAGTAATGGCTGTTAATGAAGTTCCTTTGAATTTACGGTAACTACCACCATAATTAAGTATAACCTGTGTATAAGAATCTAAACGCGGTTTCTCATTCTTATCATAATCTCGCCACATTTGCCAAAATACATCGGAATACTCCAAATTGAAGTCGCTATCTTCTCCAATTCCTGCTCCACCTCCACCACCTTCAAAACCTTCATCATCGGTTTCTTCTTCATCGGATACAATTTCTTCATCAAGAAATTCACCTTCACCAAATCCCATGAAATCATCTACATCCTCCATGAAATCATCTTTGTATTTGGTTTTATAGTTTTTATCAACTTTCTTCTTAGAAATTTTAACCTTCTTAATAATATCCTGTGCAGAAAAACCTAAACCACGATTAACACGATACAATAAATCATTTACGGAATCTTCTTTATTTTGGATGTACTCCAAGTTCTTTATAACTTGTTTATTAAGCTTTTCGTATTCCTTAGTGAATTGGCCCTTACCGTACATTTTCTCTAATTTACGATTAGCAGCAGCATTTTGTAATTTAATACTCTTTTTATCCTTTTGTATAGATTTTATTTCATTACAATAAGATCGTAATTGTTTTGCACTACTACTTAAATCCGTTAAGGCTCTTTCTTGTTGTTTAATCTCTCTACGCAATTTATCCGCTTCACCCTTTTTAGTGGTTGCATCAAATTTTTTACGCAAGCGATATAATTTAGATTGTTCGTTCTTTTTTATCCGGACAATATCATCAACTGCTTTATCACATTTAATGAGTGGCTTCCTGTATTTTAATTTTGTGTTTACAGGAATAGTGAATTTCTTTTTTGCCATGCTTTTACTTTTTTCAATTAATAATTCAGTTACTAATAAAAATCATTTTTGTTTACAGCAAATATAAAACAAACAAACGAAACAAACAAGAAAAAAATAACACAAAGAAGACCACGCAACCACCA
>Ga0208509_1000044_pt1 | contig 67157 bp, 65 predicted proteins | sample LakWasMeta7_HOW4_2_FD_183857 | JGI IMG/M metagenome (GOLD analysis project Ga0208509, IMG submission 183857) | Freshwater sediment methanotrophic microbial communities from Lake Washington under simulated oxygen tension - Sediment Metagenome... | ecosystem: Environmental > Aquatic > Freshwater >...
CGCCACACACCCCCAGCACCGCCCCGCCCCGCCCCGCATGCTGGGCAACGGCAGCATCCAGCCCCTGCGTGCGCAGCCAGGCCAGGTCGCCCGTGGTGTGCTTGGAGCCCGGCAGGATGATCCAGTCCGTGGATGTGAGGCCCGCCAACTCGCTGGGGCTGCGCACCCACTGCAGCCGCAACCCTGGAATATTCTTCAACGGCTGGAATTCATCCAGGTTGCTGATGCGCGGATAGGCGATCACCGCCACCGTCATGTTCACGGCGCCCTTGGCGACGCTTCTGTCATCAAAGACGCCGTCCTCTTCAGGCAAACCGTGATGCCACCACATCGGCAGCGTGGCCACCGTGGGAATGCCGGTCAGATCCTGCAGCATCTGCGGCGCTGGCGCCAGCAGCGCCGCATCGCCCCGGAACTTGTTGAGCACATAGCCCTTGATCAGCGCGCGCTCGTTCTCGGGCAGCAGCGCCCAGGTGCCATACAGATGCGCAAATGCGCCGCCGCGGTCGATGTCGGTCACCAGCAGGCAGGCCGCGTTGCAGTGCAGCGCCACGCGCATGTTGACGATATCGCTGCTGGAGAGGTTGATCTCGGCCGGTGAGCCTGCGCCTTCAATCACCACCACGTCGTTCTCAGCGCGCAAGGCGTCCAGCGCCGCGGCGATCTGCGGCCAGACCCTCAGGCTGCGCCCGCGCCAGGGCAAATCGGTGAGCTCGGCGCTCACCTGCCCCATCAGCACCACCTGGCTGTGCGTGTCGCGCTCGGGCTTGAGCAGCAAGGGGTTCATGCGCACGTCGGGGATCGCGTTGGCTGCGAGCGCCTGAAAGTATTGGGCAGAACCGATCTCGCCCTGGCCGTTGTCAGATGCAACCACTCTCGCGTTGTTGCTCATGTTCTGCGCCTTGAACGGCGCCACCTTCAGACCCTGGCGGGCGTAGTAGCGGCACAGTGCCGTGGTCAGCCAGCTTTTACCCGCGCCGCTGGTCGTGCCCAGCACCATCACACATTGGGCCGTCATGTTTGGACCTCCATGGAACTGTAGTCAGGGGTTGCGGCGACCTGCCGCAAGGCCGAGCGCAACGCATCCTGCGCCACCGGCGGCTGCACGCTCAGGCGGGCATGGCCCGGCAGGCCGAAGGACGCCGTGTCGCGCAGCTTGATGCCCGCCGCGCGCAGGCGGTTCAGCGCCGCTACCCACAGGGCGTCACCCATGCCCTGGCTGTTCGGCAGCGGTGCGGGTTGGGCACAGAAAAAGTTGGCATCGCTGGGCAGGCAGATCCAGCCCATGTCGAGCAGCATGGCGATCTGCAGGGTCTTCCAGCGGCGCAGCGTGTGCAGGCTCTCGGCCAGCCAGGCCTGTGCGTCCGCCTGCACCCAGGCTCCCAGGAGCGCCACGCCATGCGCGCCCATCGGCCACGAGGGGGCCAGCGCGTCCATCGCCACGGCATCCGCCTCGGCGCCGACGGGGGCGATGGCATAGGCCGCGCGCACGCCAGTCAGGCCCAGAGCCTTGTTGGGCGAAAACAGTTGCCAGACCTGCGCGCGCTGGTCGTCAGTGCGCGAAGCCGCACCGCTCAGGCGCAAGGGCTCGTAGGCACTGTCCAGCACCACCACGGCGTGCGGTTGCAGGTCGGGCAGGGTCGCCGCAACGCCCAGCGGGCTGGACGGCTCGCAGCACCACACCAGCCTGGCCTGCGCGGGTTCCGTGGTGATTCCCAAGCCCCAGGCCCGCGCGGCCTGCGCATAGTCGCCATAGGCGTGGGGCGGGACATACACAGTGTGATCGGACTTGCGCCGCCCCTGCAGGCCCACCCATGCCGTGATACGGGAAATGAACTCACTGGCACTGCCAGCCAGTACGATGCGCGCGCCGTCCACGCCATGGAAGTCGGCCAGATTGGCACGCAGGTCCGTGTAGCTAGGGTCGGGGTAGCGTGTGGCGTCGGCCTGTTGCACGGCTGCCAGCGCCGGGGGGCACGGGCCGCAGGCGTTGCTGTTGGTCGAAAAGTCAAAGCGCGGCGCGCCCTGGGCGTCAACGCCACCGTGTATGCGGACAAAACTACTGGGCATGGCGAATCAAGATAACTATTAAAATGATAGCAATAGGTGCAATCAAAACGAGGGCTAGAAGGCTATTTTGTGTAAGCCTTATGGCTGCCACGGTGTCTGGCCGCTGCGGCTGGGCGCCGCTGGCGTTGAGCGTATAGACCCCCGGCTTGTGCAAGGCCAGCCCCAGCGCCAGGGCCATGGCCGCCATGGGCCAGCCGCTGTTGGGCGATGGCGTTCGAGCGGCCTCGCGGCACAACTGGCGCCAGCGATGCGGCGCCAGCCCCAGCAACAGCACGCCGGTGATGCGGGCCGGCAGCCAGCACAGCACATCGTCTGCGCGCGCCGCCCACTTGCCCGCCCACTCCCAGTTCTGTCCTTGGTAGACGCCGCGGTAGCCCCACATGGCGTCGGCGGTATTGGCAAAGCGAAACAGCGCCGCGCCGGGCAGACCCAGCAGCACAAACCAGAACAGCGGCGCGACCACGGAGTCGCTGAAGTTTTCGGCCAGGGTCTCGATGGCGCTTTCGCGCACCTGGGTCTCGGTCAAGGCGGCCACGTCGCGGCTGACCAGCCAGCGCAGGCGTTCGCGCCCGCTGGCCAGTGAGCCGTGGACCGGGTCGCTGAGCGCCTGCTCCACGGCCAGCACCTCGCCGCGCAAGAGTGCCCAGGCCAGCAAGGGCTTGAGCATGGCACCCAGCAGCAGGGCCGCCAAGCCTGCGACACCCGCTTGCACCCACCCGCCCTGCCCCTTTGCCAGCCATTGCCAGGGTTCAGCGGCTGCCACCGGCAAGCCCGGCACTTGGCGTGGCTCCATCGTCACCGCCAGCGTCCACGCCACAGCCTGCTGCAAAGCGCATGACACTATCAAAACAATAGCTGCACCACCAATCCAAACGAGGGCTCCCAGCCAGAATGCCTTGCAGTCCGTGGCCGCAGACGCGCTCTGGCGCGTGCGCGCCTGCACCCAGCGCCCGCCCCAGCCCAGGTAGTAGCCCATCCACACGACAGGGTGCCAGCGCACGTGCGGCTCGCCCAGCCAGCGGTCCACGGCCAGCGCCACCAGCACGGCCGCGACCAGCAGCCACGCGGGCAGCGTCGGCAAGGCCTGCCAGGCCAGGGTTGGGAGCATGCTGTCCACCAGTGCGCGCTATCAGCCCCGGGGCACAGGATGGCCGGTCCTCAGGCCCAGGCGCGCGAGCAGCTCCAGGTCGGTATTGCCCTGAGGGTTGGGTGTGGTCAGCAGCTTGTCGCCGTAAAAGATGGAATTGGCACCGGCCACAAAGCACAGGGCCTGCACCGCGTCGCTCATGCTCTGGCGCCCGGCCGACAGGCGCACACGCGCCTTGGGCATGGTGATGCGGGCCACGGCGATGGTGCGCACAAATTCCAGCGGGTCCAGATCCGGCTGGTCGGCCAGCGGTGTGCCGGCCACCTTGACCAGGTGGTTGATGGGCACCGACTCGGGGTACGGCGCCAGATTCGCCAGCTCGGCGATCAGCCCTGCGCGCTGCAGCCGCGACTCGCCCATGCCCACGATGCCGCCGCAGCACACGCTGACACCCGCGTTGCGCACGCGGGCCAGTGTGTCCAGCCGGTCCTGGTAGTCGCGGGTGGTGATGATGTCGCCGTAAAAATCGGGCGCGCTGTCGAGGTTGTGGTTGTAGTAGTCCAGCCCGGCGTCGCGCAGGGTCTCGGCATGGCCTTCGCCCAGCATGCCCAGTGTGGCGCAGGACTCCAGCCCGGTGGCCTTGACGGCCTTGACCAGTTCGGCCACGGCCTCCACGTCGCGGTCCTTGGGCGCGCGCCAGGCGGCGCCCATGCAGAAACGCGTGGCCCCGGCGGCCTTGGCGGCCAGCGCGGCTTCGCGCACCGCGTCCACACCCATCAGCTTGCCAGCCTCTACACCCGTGTCAAAGTGCACCGACTGGGGGCAGTAGCCACAGTCCTCCGGACAGCCGCCGGTCTTCACCGACAGCAGCGTGGCCAGTTCGACCATGTTCGGGTCGAAGTGGGCACGGTGCACGGTCTGGGCCTGGAACATCAGGTCGTTGAACGGCAGCTCCAGCAGAGCCTGAATCTCGGCCACGGTCCAGACGCGCTGCTCCACGGCGGGGCGGGCCACTGGCGTTTTGTGCGGGGCGTGGAAAGTCACAGGATGGGTGGTGGTCTCTGGGGTCATCATGGTTGTTGCTCCAACGAAAGTTCTTGTTCGATTCAGTCTTCAATGCCGCGCTGCGCCGGTATGCCGGCCTTGAACGCGTGTTTGACCATGCGCATCTCGGTCACGGTGTCGGCCAGCGCGATGATCTCGGGGGGGCAGCGCCGCCCGGTCAGCACCACGTGCACATGGCTGGGGCGGGTTTTCAGCGTCTCCAGCACGTCGTCCAAAGGGAGCCAGCCGTAGATCAGCGGGTAGGTGATCTCGTCCAGCGTGACCATGAAGAAGTCACCGCCCAGAATCGCAGCCTTGGCCTTTTGCCAACCGTCGCGTGCCAGTTGCGCACTGTGTTCGAGATCCTGGCTTTTCCAGCTGAAGCCGTCGCCCAGCCCCAGAATGGGTATGCCCAGTTGTTCGAACATGCGGTGTTCGCCAAAGCGGGCTGATGGCACTTTCATGAACTGGAAGATCTTGACGGCCTTGCCGCGACCATGGGCACGCAGGGCCAGGCCAAAGGCGGCGGTGCTTTTACCCTTGCCGTCACCGGTGTTGACGATAACGATGCCGCGGCGTTCGCCCTCGGCTTTGTCATACGGTTTTTCGGTCGGAGGGGTTTCGATTTGCATGGGTTTGTTTCAGCTGAAAGTGGATGCAGAAGGGGGTTTGTTGGTGCTCCGAGGAGACCGGTGCGGGTGTTCTGCTCCGTGTCCCCCGCGACGGCCTAGGGCCGTCAGCTCCTCCTTGACCTGCGCAGAACACCCACACCGGCCTCCTCTGCGAGTGACGGACTCGCGTAACGGACACACAGCACACGCTTGATTGACTACACCGCTTGCAAGAGCGGGTTGGCATGGCACTCGGTTACGTGGCATCAAGGAGGAGCAGACGGCCCTAGGCCGTCGCGGGGGACAGCCGCGTAGCCGAGTGCCATGCCAGCCCGCTCCCGCCACAAAAGTAGACGCCAACGGTATTGCGCTTGCCATCCTCATGGAACCAATCATCGAGAACCGCCCGAGGTGCAAGGCAACGCCACCCACTGCCCATCGATGGTGTGGATGGCAATGCGCTGATCGAACACATTCACCAGCGCCTGATGGGTTGCCGGGTCGGCACTGGCGCCGTGGTGGGTGACCTGGCCCTTCGCCATCACCACCACCCGGTCGGCATGCAGCGCCATGCTGATCTCGTGCAGCACACTGACCACCGTGGTGCCGCGCGTCACCAGCGCCTGCACCACGGCCAGCCAGTCGGACTGGTGCGGCGGGTCCAGGTTGGCCAGCGGCTCGTCCATCAGCAGCACCTGGGCCTGCACGGCCAGTGCGCGGGCCAGCAGCACACGCTGGCGCTCGCCGCCGGACAGCTGGCCCAGTGATCGGCAGCGCCAGTCCCAGGCCTGGGTGGCGCGCAAGGCGCTTTCGACAGCGGCGTGGTCGGCGGCGCTGGGCGGGGCAAGCCAGGCCTGGTGCGGCAGGCGGCCCAGCATGGCCACGTCCCACACCGTCAGGTCATCGGCCGAGGTTTCGTTTTGGCCCAGCCAGGCCAGCTGGCGCGCCCGCACACGGTGCGGCAGGTCGTGGATGGGATGGCCCAGCAGCGACACCGTGCCGGTGTGCGGCAGCACGCCGGCCAACACCTTGAGCAGCGTCGACTTGCCGGCCCCGTTGGGCCCGACGATGCTGGTCCACTGACCGGCCACCAGCCCCAGCGAGACACCGTGCAGCACGGCGGTCTTGCCCGCGCCGCTGCCCAGGGATGCGCGCACAGCGTCGGCCTGCAGGGCGATAGCGGAATGCGCAGCAGTCGTCATGTGGCAGCCCCCGCTCTAGCCGGGCCGCGGTGCATCAGCCACAGCAGGTAGCCACCACCCAGCACGGCGGTCAGTACACCCACGGGCAGCTCCTGTGGCGCAATCAGTCCGCGGGCCAGGATGTCGGCGGCCAGCAGCAGCACGCCACCGACCAGGCTGGCCAGCAGCATCAGGGGGCCGTGCGTGGTCTTGACGACCGAGCGCACCAGGTGTGGTGCGGCCAGGCCGACAAAGGCAATCAATCCGGTCTGCGCCACCGCTGTGCCGGTGGCCAGCGCCAGCACCGCCACCAGCGCCGCGCGCATGGGCGCCACCGGCAGGCCCAGGCTCAGGGCCGTGGCATCGCCCAGGCTCAGGCCGTCCAGCACCCGCGCCAGCAGCCAGGCGGCCACCGCGCACACCAGCCAGACCAGCGCCATCAGGCCCACGGCTGTCCAGCCGACAAAGGCGGTGGACCCCAGCATGAAGGCCTGCATGGCCTGCAGGGAATCGGGTGACAGCAGCAACACCAGGTGCGTCATGGCGCCCAGCACCACGCCCACCACCACGCCGGCCAGCAACAGGCGCAGCGTGTGGCCCACGCCACTGGAAAGCGCCAGCGTCAGCAGCACAGCCAGCACGGCGCCGACAAACGCGGCCCCGGTCAGGCCCAGGCGCACCATCAGGTTGCTGGAGAACACACTCACCGCCACACCGCTTTGCATCATGCTGCCACCCAGCATGCCGGCGCTACCGCCCAGCACCGCCAGCGCCAGCGCCACGCCCAGCGAGGCACCCGCGGCGCTGCCCAGCAAATAGGGGTCGGCCAGCGGGTTGCGAAACACACCCTGCGCCACGGCGCCCGCCAGGCCCAGCAGCGCACCGGCGGCCCAGGCACCCAGCGTGCGCGGCAGGCGAATCTCCCAGACGATTTGCTGTGCCAGGGCCGTGCCTTGCGGGTCCAGCTCGGGGCTCAGCAACGGCCGCATCACGTTCTCAAAGCCCACACTGCCCACGCAAATGCCCAGCACGGCCAGGCCCAACGCGCCCAGCACGCAGGCAAACACCATCCAGGCAACGCGGCCTTGCATCATGGCCGCGCCTTGGCAGGTTCGGGATGGGCGGCCGCGTGGGGCGATTTGGTTTCAAGGCATTTGGCCATCAGGCGTGCGGCCTCGGCCATGCGCGGCCCGGGGCGCACCAGCATGTCGGCTTCATCCGACGGAAACAGGCACACGCGTTGCTCGCGCAGGGCCCGCAGGCTCTGCCAGCCGGGACGGGTCTGCAAGCCTTCGGCGCTGCGCTGACCGATCATGATGACGTCCGGGTTGGCGCGCACGATGTATTCGGGGTTGAGCTTGGGAAACGGCCCCAGCGCGGCGGGCACAATGTTTTTGGCCCCCAGGCGGGTCAGCGTCTCGCCCATAAAGGACGACTCGCTGGCCGCATACGGCCCCTGGTTGACCTCGAAGTAGACACGGGTGCCGCGCGCTGCGGCTGGGATCGATTGGGCAGCCGCCGACACACCGGCGTCAATCGCGCGCCAGATGCGCTGGGCATCCGCCACCTCCAGCAACTGGCCAATCTTCAGCATGACACGCTGCACGTCGGCATGGGTCTTGGGCTCCAGCGCCACGACCTTGACGCCCAACGCCTCCAGCCGCTCGCCCACGCGCGAGGACTTTGCCATCAGCACCACGTCGGGACGCAGCGCCACAATGGCCTCCACATTGGGGTCCAGTCCGCCCCCGACCTGGGGCAGCTTTTGCACGCTAGCCGGAAAATTGGAATAGCGGTCGACGCCGACCAGGCGGCTGCAATGGCCCAGTTCACACACGGTCTCGGTCAGCGAGGGCAGGATGCTGACAATGCGTTGCGGCACGGCAGGCAGTGTGACGGTGACGCCCCGGTCGTCGACGATCTGCACCGCGTGTGCGGCCACACCAGACAACAGCGCACACACCAGACCGAACCCGGTGACGAGCCGCAGCAGACCTGCTGGCAAGAGGGACACCGTGTGCAGCGCAGTTGATTTGCAAGTCATACCTTGTCTTTCAAAACCAGCGGAAAACCCGCCGCCATCAGGGTCACGCGTTGGCAGGTGGCGGCCACGTCCTGGTTCAGGCTTCCTAGCGCATCGACAAAGGCGCGCACCTCGCGCCCCAGGGGAATCACACCCAGACCGATCTCGTTGCCGACCAGCACCACCGGGCCGGGTGTTTCGGCAATTGCTCCTAAAAGCATAGCTACCTGAGTCGTTTCCACGGGGGCTGGCGGCCTGTGCGGTTGGACATTTTGCTCCGTGTCCCCCGCCCGCTGCGCGGGCTCCTCCTTGACCTGCGCAAAATGCCCAACCGCACAGGCCTCCATGGGCGTGCGGTGATCTGGGACAACCGGCATCAGCAGATTGGTCAGCCACAGGGTCAGGCAGTCCACCACGACCAGCGTGTCGGCGCGGCTGTGGCGGGCCAGGGCTTCGGCCAGGGCCAGGGGTTCTTCCACCGTGGCCATACCGGGCACGCGTTGCGCCCGGTCTTGCTGGTGGCGTTGGATGCGTTCGCGCATCTCATCATCCCAGGGCTGGCCGGTGGCGATCAGCACGGCGCGGTGCATATCCGACTGGTCCAGCCACTGGCGTGCCAGCGCCTCGGCGCGGCGCGACTTGCCGCTCTTCTGGCCACCCAGAATCAGCTCGCTGCGGGCCAGCGTCAAAGGCTTGGGGTTCATCGCCGTAGTCATGCTGTAAGTTCTCTCGCCAGGTCAGCATCCATCCACTGCAGAATGATGGCGTGCATCTTGGCCACGCCGTCGGTCAGTGCCGCCGGGCCGGGTTGCAGGATGTCGGGGGATTTGACTTCAAACAACTGGGCATGGCGCACGGCGTTCACCGCGTCCCAGCCTGCACGGGCGGCAACCGTCTCGGCGCGGAATTTCTTGCCGCACCACGAGCCCAGGATGATGTCCGGGTTGCGCAGAGCTATCTCGGCACCATCGGCAATGATGCGGTTCTTGCCCAGCGATTCACGCGCCAGCTCGGGGAAGCAATCGTCACCCCCGGCAATGGCCAGCAGCTCCGAGACCCAGCGGATGGCGCTGATATGGGGCGTGTCCCACTCTTCAAAAAACACCTTGGGGCGGCGCGCACCGGCGGCCACGCGCGCCGCCACCGCCGCCTGCATGGCCCGCAGGTCGGCCTGCATCGTCTCAATGCGCTGCAGGCCCTGCACCGCTTCCCCCACCATGGCCGCGACCTGGTACAGCATCGAGAAAATCTCTGCCACGCTGCGCTGGTTGAAGATGGTGACCTGCACGCCCTTGCGCACCAGCTCGGCGGCGATGTCGGCCTGCAGGTCGGAAAAACCCAGCACGCAGTCTGGCTGCAGGTCCATGATCTTGTCGATCTTGGCATTCAGAAAGGCGCTGACCCTGGGCTTTTCGTCGCGCGCCCGTTTGGGCCGCACGGTGTAGCCGGAGATGCCGACGATGCGGTGTTCCTGCCCCAGCAGGTACAGCCACTCCGTCGTCTCCTCGGTCAGGCAGACGATGCGCTGGGGTCCGAGCGGGAAGTCAAGCACCTACATCGCCCAATTCACCGACACAAACAGATTGCGCCCCGGCATGGAGAATCCATTGGCCAGGTTGTACTGTGCGTCGGTCAGGTTGTTGATGCGCGCCAGCAGCGCAACATGCTTTTGCAGCTTCCAGTTGACACCCAGGTTCAGCAGCGTATAGCCGGGCAGCAGGTCGCGTCCGCTGAAGGACAGGTTGTTGTCCTCGCGGTCGCCCGACACCTTGAGCTCGCCAAACACATTGAAACTACCCCACTGTTGGGTGACCCGGGCATTGAAGACGTTGCGCGCAATGCGCACCAGGCGCAGGTCGTTGGCCGCCGGGCTGGTCGAGTGGGACCGCGGATCGGCGTAGTCGTAGGACAGGCTGTAAGTCGTATCACCCGTCTGCACATCACCCGTCAGCGTGATGCCACGCAGCACCGCCAGGGAGCTCTGCACGTTGGTGGTCGGGATGATGAAGCCCTGGATGTCGTTGTTGTACACCAAGGCGCCCAGGGACACCTCGCCCGAACGGTACTTCAGCCCCAGCTCGGTGGCGCGGTTCTTCTGGGGCACCAGGGCCGTATTGCCAAAGCCGGGGTAGTACAGCTGGTTGAAGGTTGGCGCCTGGAAGCTGGTGCCCAGGCTGGCCACAGCGCGCAGGCTGTCGGTCATGCGGTAACCGCCCGACACCGCCCAGTTGTTGAAGTTGCCAAACTGCGAGTTCTCGTCATTGCGTGCCACCAGCAGCGCGTTCCACAGCGGGCGGTTCAACGCGTACGACACCAGCGCACTGCGCACGTCGCGGCTGGTCACGGTGTAGGCGGTGGAACTGTCCACGGTTTCGTTGCGGCTCTCCAGCATCAGCGACAGGATGTCCTTGTCCAGCGTGATGTCGTTCTGCCAGGTGGCCTGGCGGCGGCTGGTGTTGAACTGGGTCGTACCGCCGTTGGCACCGTCAGTGGTGCGGAAATAGTCACCCAGTGATTGCTCGTTGCTGGTGCCAGCCGTCAGCGTGGAATGCCACTGCGGCAGCCACTGCGCGTCCCACTGCAGGGTCGCGTGGCCCAGGCCGGTCTTGCCGCGGGCATCCGATGTCAGGCGGTTCAGGCCCAGCGGATTGGGAAAGGGGGTGGCGTCAAACCGGTAATCGGTGTCACTGCGCAACAGGCTCAGGCGCAGGCCATGCGCACGGTTGATGTGCGCCGACAAACGGAAATCTGCGCTGCTGGCGTCGAAACCATCCTCATCGGCGTTGTAGCTGCCAGACGCAGGATTGGAAACCGCGCTGATGCCCGACGCTTTCTCGCGCGAGACGCCAAAGCTGTAACCAATCACACCGCTGCTGCCACTCACATGCGCGCTGGCTTGTTGTTGGCCATCGGAGCCAACGCCCGCACTGGCGCCCAGCTCCAATGCCTGGCTGGCCTCGCGGGTGAAGATCTGGATCACGCCGCCCACGGCATCGGGACCATATAGAGCGGACGCCGCACCGCGCAAAACCTCAATGCGCTCGATGCGCGACAGCGGCAGATTCTCCAGCGAGCCGCCACCCGAGGTGGCCGAGCCGACGCGCACGCCGTCGATCAGCACCAGGGTTTGGGACGTGACCGCGCCCCGCAAGAACAGGCTGGTCGTGGAGCGGTAGCTGCCGTTGGTGGCGATCTGGACGCCGGGCAACTGGGCCAGAAGGTCGCGCACGGAGGACTGGCCCGCCAGCTCCAGCGTGGCGCGGTCGATCACGGACACATCGGCCAGCACGTCGGTCACCGGAGTGGCCACGCGGGAAGCGGTGACGATTTTTTCAGGGAGTTGCAATTGCGATTGGGCATGGGCCGACAAAGCCGCGCCCAGGGCCACGGACAGCGTGGCAAAGCGCGCACGGGTAGTGCAGTTTTTCATAGAGAGGAGACCATCAACAAAAGGCCCTCGCCGTCTTCCCCGACAGCGCATGGACATCACGGATGCACGACGAGCGTGCAACCACCGTGTTGGCCGGTATCCGGGCTGGTGGAGCAACTCCCATCGCCTTCCCAGCCGCTTGTTCAAGGCGTCCAGTGGCTGTTGATGGGAGCGGAATCGCGAAACGATTCGTCCACTTACCGTTGCGGGGGCAGCGCAGGTTAGGCGAGTGCTGTGACCAGCTTGCCCTCCTGCTTCCCGTTGAACTGCTGCGTGTGAACCACGCCGCGAGAACCAACGCAGGAATTTTACGTCAAGTTCCTTGCCCTAACCCTACAATGTGCAGTCTATGGCGAACCAGAACCACATCGACCAAATTGCCGAGCGCGTTGAGCGCCTGCTGGTGCGTTACGGTGAGTTGCAGCGCACCAACGTGCTGCTCACCCAGCAGGTAGAGACGTTGACCCAGGAACGGGACTCCCTGAAGTCGCGCCTGAACGCGGCACGCTCCCGGGTGGATGCCTTGCTTGAACGACTTCCGGATGCGCCTGCCGGGCAAAAAGACCCAACATGAAACAGCTTGAAGTTCAAATCATGGGGCAAACCTATCTGCTGGGTTGCCCCGAAGGCGGAGATGCCCGCCTGCTCGAAGCAGTGGAACGTGTCGACACCGCAATGTGCAAGATCCGCGACGCGGGCAAGGTCAGGGCGCGCGACCGCATAGCCGTGCTGGCCGCATTGAACCTGGCGTTTGACGTCACCGACCGCTCGCCTGCTGCCGCCAGCGCCAGCGCAGCACCCGTCGTCCCGGCACAGACCGATGCCCAGGGCCAGCCCGCAGCCATGACCCCGGACAACACCGATTCCAACGTGCTGCTGATTTCCCTGCTGGAGCGTCTGGACGAGGCGCTCAGCGAAGACGGAAGATTGATTTAGTCCGTCTGGCCCGGCAACGTTGGGCCTACAATCAGCACCGTCTGCAGTGCTCGCCGGGCTTTATATTTCCTTGAACCAATGCTCATAGAGCCCGGGCTTGGAACATTGCCCTGCTGGCGTGATCATCTCGCGTTAGATGAACCCAAAGCTGGCGCTGACCTCGCCCACCTGAACCCCGGTTCAGGATGCCGGTCCGGTGGCCTCTGCAGACACCTATTCATACCGCGCAATGCTCGAACCCCTTCTGATAGTTGAACTGGCCACCCTGGGTCTGGCCACCGGTTTTCTGGCGGGTCTGCTGGGCATTGGCGGGGGCATGCTGATCGGTCCCTTCATGACCATCATCCTGTCCGGCGTGGGCGTGCCGGCGGATCTGGCGGTGAAGATGGCGATTGCCACGTCGATGGCCACCATCATGTTCACATCGATCTCCAGCGTGCGCGCCCACCACAAACGTGGTGCGGTGCGCTGGGACATCGTCAAGGGTCTGGCGCCCGGCATTGTGATTGGCGGCGCCATCGCCAGCGCTGGCGTCTTCGCCCTGCTCAAGGGCACGGCCTTGGCCATCTTCTTTGCGGCATTTGTGGGGTTTTCGGCCACCCAGATGTTTCTGGACAAAAAGCCCAAGCCCAGTCGCCAGATGCCGGGCACCACGGGTCAACTGGCGGCTGGTAGTGTGATCGGATTTGTATCCGGACTGGTCGGCGCAGGTGGTGGCTTTATCAGCGTGCCCTTCATGGTGGCACACAACGTGGCCATACTCAACGCCGTGGCCACCAGCGCGGCGCTGGGCTTCCCGATTGCGCTGGCCAACACGGTGGGTTATGTCATCAGCGGCGCAAACTTGCCCGACCTGCCCCCCCACTCCTTGGGCTATGTGTGGTTACCGGCGCTGGCCGTGATTGCCAGCTGCAGCGTGTTCACGGCGCCGCTGGGGGCCAAGATGGCGCACCGCCTGCCCGTGGCCAAATTGAAAAAGGTCTTTGCCGTCGTGTTGTACGGCCTGGCCAGCTACATGCTCTGGAAGGGCCTGCACGGCTAGTTGCCCGGTGGCCCGCACAGCGGTGAAGCGTGGGGGCCACAATTTCCCGCCGGGCCGCCCCAAGGGGAATTCGCCCCCTCGGGGGCAGCGACCCGCACAGCGGTGGAGCGTGGGGGCTACTCTTTCGGCAGGGTCGCGTACAGTTTGTCAAAGTCTTCTGCCGCCAGACCCGGCGAACACAGAAAGCCCTGAAACGCTTCACAGTGCAGCCCTTGCAGAAAGTCGCGTTGCGCATCTGTCTCAACACCTTCCGCCACCACCGACAGCTTGAGCGCCTGCGCCATCGCAATGGTGGCGCCGACAATCGCCCGGTCGCCTTCATCCGCAGGCAAACCCATGACAAAGGCCCGGTCAATCTTCAGTTTGGAAATGGGAAATTTCTTCAGGTAGGCCAGGCTGGAGTATCCGGTGCCAAAGTCGTCAATCGCCAGGCTCACGCCCAGCGCCGCCAGTGCGTGCAGGCGGGCCAGGGTTTCATTGATGTCCTTGATCAGGATGGACTCCGTCAGCTCCAGCTCCAGCAGGGATGGGTCCAGCCCCGCGTCGCCGATGGCGCTGGCGACACGTTCGACAAAATCGCCCTGCTGAAACTGCAGGGCCGAGACGTTGACCGATACCACCACCGGCCGACCCGCCGCCTGCCAGACCACAGCTTGGCGGACCGCCTCGCCCATCACCCAATTGCCGATGGTGATGATGAACCCGGACTCTTCGGCCAGCGGGATAAACGTGGCAGGCGACACATTGCCCAGCTCGGCATCGCGCCAGCGGATCAGCGCCTCCACCCCCAGCAGGCGCCCGTCACACAATGCGATCTGCGGCTGGTAGTGCAAACGGAACAAGCCCTGCTCCATGGCCAGGCGCATCGCGTGGTCCATCTTGACCCGTGACAGCAGGTCCACATTCATTTGCGGCTGGTAGAAACGGAAATTGCCGCGGCCACGCTCCTTGACCCGAAACATGGCGGTATCGGCACACTGGATCAGCGTGTCCAGCGTGCGGCCGTCTTCCGGGTACATGGCCACGCCAATACTGCACCCCAGTGAAAAATTGACGGCATCGAGCACAAAGGCCTGCCCCAGTTTTTCCAGGATACGCCTGGCCACAATTTCGGCACCAAAGGCATCGGCTTCCTGCAGAAACGCAATGAATTCATCACCGCCCACCCGGCACAGCGTATCGACCTCGCGCAGGGTCTGCTGGATGCGCGAGGAGGCCTCTATCAAGACCCGGTCGCCAAAGGCATGGCCCAGGGAATCGTTGATGTTCTTGAAGCGGTCCAGGTCAATGAACAGCACGGCAAAGGTGGACCCGTTGCGCTGGGCCGCGCGCAGTGCCACGGCCACCCGCTGGCCCAGCAACAAGCGGTTGGGCAGGCCCGTCAGCACATCGGTATAGGCCAGGGCCTCGATACGCTTTTGCGCATCCAGGCGTTCGGTCAGGTCGCGAAACGAGAACACCCGCCCCAGCACGGAACTGCGGCTGATCTGCGGCAACGTCACGCGCTCCAGCATGCGCCCTGACCGCAACAGCAGTACATCGGTGCACTCCATCCTGGGGTCTTCGGCAATCACGCCCAATCGATCCTGGTAGGCCGCCTCGTCCTGCACACAGGCCGTCATATGGGCAAACAATACCGCGTCGTCACGGGTCTCCAGCAAGTCCGTGGGAATGTTCCACAGTTCCACAAATCGCCGGTTGTAGTGCCGCACCACACCGGCCACGTCGACGACCAGGACACCGTCGCCGGTGGACTCCAGTGTGGCCCGCAATTCGGCCATGCGGGTTTCCAGCTGCGCTTCCGCCTGGCGCTGCTGGCGCAGGTCGCGCAGCCCCACCAGGTACACCGGCTCTTGCGGGTTGAGCCACACGCGGCTGACCTTGCGCTCCACCGGTATGGCGATGCCATCGGCGCAGCGCAACAGGGACTGCGACAGGATGTTGTCCGCCAGCCCTGCGGCCACATCTTCCCAAAAAAACAGGTCCTCCGGCGAGCTGGTCATTTCGACCACCGGCTTGTTCAAAAAATCAGCCGGCGCAAGGCCCACGAGGCTGGCAAACACCTGGTTGGCTGCGCAGATGCGCAGGGTCGTGGGGTCTACCAGGCAGACCGCCTCGATCATCGCATCCAGCAGGGGTCCGCAACTCGCTGGGGTCATGCAAGCGCGCCCATCTGCGAGTCCACCAGCCGTTCATAGAAATAGCTGACCCGCTGGCGCGGGGCTAAAAAATCCATGGCTGCACTGGGCAGCCCGGCGGGCTTGAGACTGCGACGGATGCCGATCTGGGGCGAGTGCTCCAGATCAAGAATAAGGGCTTCGTGCTTGGAAACACCCGATTCGTGCACGATGACACGGGGCTTCAAGGGCCGCGAGGAGTTGACCGACACAACCATGGCGTAGCGCTCGTCAATCAGTTGCACCACCGACCCGGGCGGATAGACACCCATCATGCGGATGAAGGCACTCAGGGCAGTCGAATCAAAGCGTGTCTTCAACTGGGCGAAGATCAGGGAAAGGGACTCGTGGGGCGTCATGGCCGCGGCCGGGCGTGTGGGATTGCACAGGTTGTCGTAGCGGTTCACCAGCGCGAGGATGCGGGCGCCGACCACCATGGACTCACCCTTGGCCCGCAACGGAAAACCGCTGCCGTCGGCCAGTTCGTGGTGTTGCGCGATCGCCATCAAGGCGCCTTTGGGCAACTCCATGGCCCGTCCGACCTGCACGCTCTGCGCCACATGTTCCTGGTACAGCTTGTACTCCGCCGTGGAGAAATTTTCTTCCAGCCAGCGCACCCGATCGGGCAACTGCGCCTTGCCCACGTCGTGCAGAAACGCAGCCATGCCCAGTTCCACCAGTTCGGATTCCTGCAGCCCCATGGCCTTGCCCAGCAACAGCGACACCACGGTGACGTTGACCGGGTGCATGGAGGATTTGTCACCCGCCGCCTCGGTCAGCAGCCGGATGGCGGACTCGCCTTCCATCAGCATTTCACCGACGAATCCGCTGACCATGGCGTGGCAGTGCTCGGCTGCAGCCTTGGGATGGGAGGGAATCAACTCCAGTGTTTTGCGGTACTGCCGCACGGCTTCGCCAAATCGGCGCTCGCACGCGACCAGCGTGCGTTGTTGTAAAGAGAGTTGTTCTGCGCGCTCCTTGCGCTGCAATGCCTCGCGCTGTGCAGCCTGGGCACGCTCGTTCGCGCGTTCCTGCGCCAATGCATACGCTTGCGGGTCCGCAACGGGGGCCGCCTCAGCCGGGTCCGGATCACTCCTGGCGGTGTTGACGCGCACCTGGTCCAGGCCCAGACTGCGAATGGTATCGATCTGCTTGCTGGAAGAAATCTTGAAACTACCGGTGGGAAAGGGATGCGCCAGCCAGCCGACATCCAGTTCCACGAACATGCCAATCCTCAGAGACTTGCTGTCTACCATCACGACACTATCGTCTTTGTCCTTCATGGGCCTTCTTTCTTCGATTCACACAACCCACCGTTGCACCCCCGCGTCTCCAACTTGACTTGGCACAAGCATACCGCATGATTTTGACTGTTCAGTCAAGATGTTACGCAATTTATATGCCCAAAAACTCCCATAAACAGGTTAGTTTTGGCACAAAAAAACCTGCCGAAGCAGGTTTTTTGTAACAAGGTGACGAAGCACCGTCACCCGGGTCTTAACCCATATGCAAGCCACCGTTGACGGAGAACTCGGCACCCGTGGCATAACCACCTTCATCCGACGCCAACCACGCGATGATGGAGGCAATCTCACCGGGCTCACCCAGGCGCTTGACGGGCACCGTTGCGATGATTTTGTCCAGCACTTCCTGGCGAATGGCTTTGACCATATCGGTTCCGATGTAGCCGGGACTCACGGTGTTGACCGTAACGCCCTTGGTCGCCATTTCCTGCGCCAACGCCATCGAAAAACCATGCATACCGGCCTTGGCGGCCGAATAGTTGGTCTGGCCCGCCTGGCCCTTGACGCCGTTGACCGACGAGATGTTGATGATGCGGCCCCAGCCCTTTTCCACCATGTCGCCGACCACTTGCTTGGTCACGTTGAACATGCTGTTCAGGTTGGTTTCGATCACGGCGTCCCAGTCTTCACGGGTCATCTTCAGGAACATGCGGTCCTTGGTGATGCCAGCGTTGTTGACCAGCACGTCGATGCTGCCATGCTCGGCCTTGCTCTTGGAAAAGGCTTCCACGGTGGAGTCCCAATTGCCCACATTGCCCACGGATGCGAAAAACGTGAAGCCCAGTGCGGCCTGTTCGGCAATCCATTTGGCGTGGTCGCGGGTCGGGCCGCAACCGGCAATGACCTTGAAACCTTCTTTGTGCAGACGCTGGCAGATGGCGGTACCGATGCCACCCATGCCGCCGGTCACATATGCTACTTTTTGACTCATTTTTCTCTCCTCTTTGGTTTTACGTACTACAAAAACAATAGCTACTAGCTTAACAATTACGAGGGCTAGCAGCCGATCCAATCAGTTGGGGTCAGAGCACATTTGCTGCGCAAAGTGGTCTGACCCACAAAAACTCAGGTTAACTATCTCTCAATCGTGAGCGCAACACCCATGCCGCCACCGATACACAGGCTGGCAATGCCCTTCTTGGCATTGCGGCGCTGCATTTCGTGCAGCAGTGTCACCAGAATACGGCAGCCGGAGGCTCCGATGGGGTGGCCAATGGCAATGGCGCCACCGTTGACGTTGACCTTGCTGGTGTCCCAGCCCATCTCGTTGTTGACGGCGCAAGCCTGGGCCGCAAAGGCCTCATTGATTTCCAGCAGGTCCAGGTCTTGCGGCTTCCAACCCGCGCGCTCCAGCGCCTTGCGGGACGCGGACACTGGGCCCATGCCCATCAGCGCGGGGTCGAGGCCACTGGTGGCAAAGCTGGCAATGCGACCCATGGGTGTCAGGCCCAGGGCGGCAGCTTTCTTGGCCGTCATCACCATCACCGCAGCGGCGCCGTCGTTGATGCCGGATGCATTGCCGGCGGTCACGCCACCGGCCTTGTCAAACGCGGGGCGCAGACCGGCCAGGGCTTCGGCGTTGGACTTGCGGTTGATGAACTCGTCGGCCGCAAACACAATCGGGTCACCCTTCTTCTGGGCGATGCTGAATGGCACGATCTCGTCGACAAACTTGCCGGCGTCCTGCGCGGCAGCAGCCTTTTGCTGGCTGGCCAGTGCCAGTGCGTCCTGCATGTCACGGGTAATGCTGTAGGCCTTGGCCACGTTCTCGGCGGTGATGCCCATGTGGTACTGGTTGTAGACGTCCCACAGGCCGTCGACGATCATGGAATCGGTCATCTTCCAATCACCCATGCGCTGGCCATCGCGGCTGCCCAGCAGAACGTGGGGCGCGGCGCTCATGTTTTCCTGGCCACCGGCAATCACGATCTCGCTGTCGCCATAGGCCACGGCTTGCGCGGCCAGCATCACGGCCTTCAAGCCCGAACCGCAAACGGCATTGATGGTCAGTCCCGGTGTTTCCTTGGCCAGGCCGCTCTTGATGACGGACTGGCGGGCCGGGTTTTGACCCGAACCGGCAGCCAGCACCTGGCCCAAAATCACTTCATTGATCTGGTCCGCCGCCAAGCCGGTGCGGGCCAACAGCGCCTTGATGACGGCAGCGCCCAGTTCGGGCGCGGCGGTCTTGGCCAGCGTGCCGCCAAATTTGCCGACGGCGGTGCGTGCGGCTGAAACGATAACGATGTCTTCCATTTTTTCTCTTCCTTCAGTGGGTCAAAATAAGAATGATCAGGCTTTGGCCTTGACGTAGCTGCCAGGGGCCGGCTGCATGGCCTTGTACTTGCCTTTGCCATAGGTCTTGGGTGCAGCAATCTGCTTGCCGGCGTGGCTCTTGAGCCAGGCTGCCCAGTCGGTCCACCAGCTGCCCGGGTGCTCGGTGGCGCCTTCGAGCCAGGCGGCTTGCGTTTTGGGCAGCTTGCCATCGGCGCGAATCCAGTGGCTGCGTTTTTTCTTCTCGGGCGGGTTGATCACGCCGGCAATGTGTCCGGAGGCGCCCATGACAAAGCGCTTCTTGCCCGGCAACACCTGGGTGGAGGCATAGGCACCGCCGATCGGCACGATATGGTCTTCACGCGAGCCGTAGATGTAAACCGGCATGTCGACCTTGTTCAGGTCAACCTTCTCGCCGCAGACCGTGGCCTTACCGGGTTTGACCAAATTGTTTTCCAGATAGGTGTTGCGCATGTACCAGGCGTAATACGGGCCAGGCAGATTGGTGCTGTCAGAGTTCCAGTACAGCAGATCAAACGGTGGCGGGGTCTCGCCCTTGAGGTAGTTGCCCACCACATAGTTCCAGACCAGGTCATTGGGGCGCAGGAAGCTGAAGGTGCTGGCCAGGTCCTGGCCCTTCATCAGACCGCCTTTGCCCATTTCCTTTTCGCGGTACTGCACGAAGGCTTCATCAATGAAGACGTCCAGAATGCCGGTGTCGGTGAAGTCCAGCAGGCTGGTCAGGAAGGTGGCGCTGGCCACAGGCTTGTCGCCGCGCGCGGCCAGCACGGCCAGCGCCGTGCCCAGCATGGTGCCGCCGACGCAGAAACCCAGGGCGTTGATGGTGGGTGCACCGGATATCTCGCGTGTCACGGCAATGGCCTTGATGACGGCCTGCTCGATGTAGTCGTCCCAGGTCGCCGTGGCCATGGATGCATCGGGGTTGCGCCAGCTCACGACAAAGGTGCGATGCCCCTGTGCCACGGCGTAGCGCACCAGCGAGTTTTCGGGCTGCAAGTCCAGGATGTAGAACTTGTTGATGCAGGGCGGTACCAGCAGGAAGGGCTTCTCAAAAACCTTGGCGGTCAGAGGCTTGTATTCGATCAGCTGGAAAAATGCGTTCTCGAACACCACGGCGCCTTCGGTGGTGGCCACATTCTTGCCGACCTCGAACAGGCTCTCGTCGGTCATGGACACATGGCCCTGGCGCAGGTCGTGCACCAGGTTTTGCATGCCTTTGGCGATGCTCTCGCCCTTGGTTTCAATAGCTTTTTTCTGCGCCTCGGCGTTGAAAGCCATGAAGTTGCTGGGGGCGGCGGCGGCCATCCATTGTTCGACCGCAAATCGGATGCGGCTGCGCGTCTTGGCATCCGTCTCCACGGCATCGGCCAAGCCCATCATGGTGCGGGCATTGAGCAGGTAGACGGCCGCCGAATAGGCTGCAACCGGGTTGCGGCCCCAGGCCTCGCCTGAAAAGCGCTTGTCGGCCGTGCTGGGGGCGGAAAACCCGTGGCTGAACATGCCCACGGCGTCCTGCAGATACTGCTGCTGCAGGGCCTGCAGCTTGTCGGGCGCAAAGCGGATGTCGGGTTGTTTGGCGCCAGTGCCCGGCAGGCTGCCACCGATGGCGCCCAAATCCATGCTTTGGAACGACTGCACCGCCTTGCTCCAGTTTTCTGTCATGGACTGTTGAAACTGCTGGGAGGCCTGGGCCCAGAATTCGGGAGCGTTTTGCGTCACACTGTCACCTTTTATATCGTTGGTCTGCGCGTAGACCCTAGTATCTCAGCATACGCCCTACGATTCCCTGACATGTGGTAAATACGCAGTGACCTTATGTACATCATTCCCATAGCCTGGCTGTATGTGGCCGTCATGATGAGCGTGGCCGAAGCCACCGCCACCAACGGATCCCTACTCGGCGCCATCATCACACTGGTCCTGTATGGCCTGCTGCCCGTGGGGCTGATCCTGTACTTCATGGGAGCGCCAGGGCGCAAGCGCGCCATCCGGGCCCGCGAGGCGGCTGAGCTGCAAGCCTCACACCCTCCAGATGCAGGCGGCCTGGCGCCCACTGACGCGGTCCCGCCGGTGGGAAAAGAACCGTAGCGGATTGCCAACAGTGCACCAGGGCGGGCTGCTGTCGTTGCCAAATACCTGCGTAACGCCCAACTGCGACAGGCGCTGGCGCGCCAGCGCCGGCAAGTCCGCCAACCACTTGCCGCTTGGCAACAGCTGAAAGCATTCCGACGCCTGTTGTGAAACGCAGACGAATGCATCCCGCACGTCGGCTCCGACCTCAAACGCCTGTGGTCCGATGCAAGGCCCCAGCCATGCTATAAAATCGATAGCTGCATGTTCATATTCCACGAGGGCTTGAGGCCTGAATCGTTGAACAGCTTGCTCCAGAACGCCGATACCATTCACTCCCGCCAGCCCGCGCCATCCGGCGTGCACCGCCGCCACCTGCACGCCGTGCACATCGCACAAAAGAATGGGCAAGCAGTCGGCCACCATGATGGTGCATGCCAGGCCGCTCGTCCGCGTGCAGGCACCGTCGGCCTGCGCACCGTCGGGAGTGTCCGCCGCCAGTTCCAGTATCTCGGAGCCATGGACCTGGTTCAGAAACACCGGCCGGACCGCAATGGTCTGCTGCAGGATGGCGCGGTTGTGCTGCACGTGCACCGCACCATCACCTACATGTGAACCCAGATTCAGACTGTCATAGGGCGCAGCCGAGACGCCGCCTGCGCGCGTGGTGCACAGTGCGCGCACATTCGCCGGTGCAGGCCAATCAGGTATCAGGCAATCGGCCGGATCAAGTGGGGGACAGGTCATGCAAACAAGGATAAACCAAGCCCGTTACCATTGATCCCCTGTACCGACACCTCACCCGCCCTGGAGCCCCACACCATGATTCTTGAACTCGCCGACATCCGCATCCACCCCGGCCAGAACGCCGCCTTTGAAGACGCCATCCAGCGCGGCCTGGTCACCGTCATCGGCAGTGCCAAGGGCTTTCAGGGCTACAAGGTCAACCGCGGCATCGAGAGCACCGAGCGTTACATCCTGCAGATTTTCTGGGACACGCTGGAAGACCACACCGTGGGCTTTCGCCAGTCCGATGCCTTCACACAATGGCGCGCCATTGTGGGTCCGTTCTTTGCGGGGCCACCCGTGGTGGAGCACTTTGACCTGGTCGCCAAATCTGCCTGAATGGAGATGTAATGAACCCCCAAGCTCACTTTCGTTCACTGCCCCCCGAGGGGGCGCATGCCACCCTAGAGGCGGCTCGTCGGGAGGCATGACCATGTCTTACGTCTTCCCCCCCGCAGCCCCCGTCAGTGTGCCCGTTGTCGGCCAGACCCCGCGTTTCCCGGTTCACCGCATCTACTGCGTGGGTCGCAACTATGTTGACCATGCGCTGGAAATGGGCGGCACCGGCCGCGAGGCGCCGTTCTTCTTCATGAAACCCGCCGACGCCGTGCTGGTGGCCGAACCCGGCCAGACGGTGGCCATGCCCCACCCCAGCCTGACCAAGAACCTGCACCATGAGATCGAGCTGGTTGTGGCCATCGGTGTGGGCGGCGCCAACATCGCGGCCGCCGACGCGGCGCGGCACATCTATGGCTACGCCGTCGGCCTGGACATGACACGGCGTGATCTGCAGAACGATATGAAGAAACAGGGCCGCCCCTGGAGCATTGGCAAGGGCTTTGACCACTCGGCCCCGATTGGCGCCATTACCCCGGCGGCCCAGGTGCCGGACATCGCCAGCGCCGCCATCCACCTGCAGGTCAATGGCCAGGACCGCCAGCGCAGCACGGTTGCCAAGCTGATCTGGAACATTGCGGAAACCATCGAGCAGCTGTCCGCCGCCTGGACCTTGCAGCCTGGTGACCTGATCTTCACCGGCACCCCCGAAGGCGTGGGCGCGGTGGTGCGGGGCGACACGCTGGTGGGTGGCATTGACGGGCTGCAGACCATTCAGGTCCGCGTGGAGTAAGGCCAGTGCATTCCGACGCCAGCTCCGCCTATGTGCCGCGCCCGGATGGCCGCTACCAGTCCACGCCCCTGACGCGCGGCCCCTGGAACCCCGAGCACCAGCACGCCGGCCCGCCCATTGCCCTGGTCTGCCGGGCCTTTGAGGCGGCGGCGCGCGAACACGGCCTGACGCATATTGCGCGCCTTACTGCCAACCTGCTGCGCCCGGTCCCCCTCAGTGACCTGGACATCCAGGTCACGACGGTCTATGCCGGACGCAATGCGGCGCACTTTTCCGCCACGCTGGTGGCGCATGGCAAGGAGGTCGGCGTCTTTACCGCCCTGGCCCAGCGCGAGAATGCACTGGTGCTACCCGAGGGCCTGGCGGGCCACCCGCTACCGGTGGTGACACTGCCGCCAGAAGACGCAGCGGTGGTGAGTTTTCCGTTCGCCGGACGCCATGTCGGCTATGCCGAATTGGTCGAAACCCGAGCCGCACGCGGTCACATCTTTGATGGTCCCTGCGCCATCTGGTTTCGCCTGCACCACCCCCTGGTAGCCGGCGAAACGCCCAGCCCCTACCAGCGCGTGGCCGTGGCCGCCGACTCGGGCAATGGCATCAGCGCGGTGCTGGACTATCAGCGTTTCAGCTTCGTCAATTCCGACCTGACCATCAACCTGCTGCGCGCGCCTGTGGGCGAATGGGTGTGCCTGGACGCACGCACCTGGCTGGGTGCCAATGGCTGCGGACTGGCCGAATCCGCACTGTACGACCAGCAGGGACTGATTGGCCGTGCGACACAAAGCTTGTCGGTGCGTCCGCTGTCACCCTGAGCCCGGGTTCGTGGAATACTACGCAGGTTTTTCCTCCCAACCACCCATCCTTCCCTACCGAAGACGTTCGCCATGATCAAACTCAGCATCCCCCTTGCCGCCGCCCTGCTGTTGGGCGCCTGTGCCGCCACTACGCCCGGTGGCCCATCCGCAACCGCGCGACTGGCGGCCACCACGGGCAACGTCGTCACCGGCGATGTGCGCTTTGCGCGCCAGGGCGCGGCCGTGCTGGTCTCCGGCACCGTGCGGGGGCTGGCACCCAACACGGAACACGGCTTTCACATCCACGACAAAGGTGACTGCTCCAGCGGCGACGGCATGAGCACCGGCGGCCACTTCAACCCGCTGGCAAAAAGCCACGGCGCCCATGAACACAGCGAACACCACGCTGGCGACCTGGTCAGCCTGAAAGCCGATGCCAATGGCGTGGCCACCTTCAGCTACACCAGCAACACCATCACGGTCGGTGAAGGCCCAACCGACGTCGTCGGCCGCGGCCTGATCGTCCACCGCGACGCCGACGATTTCAAGACCCAGCCCACCGGCAACTCAGGTCCGCGTATGGCCTGCGCGGTGATCACCCGGGACTGATCCGGATATCTGACACGCCCATGCTGCGCAGCCCCATCAAACATTGCAAACAGTGCGGCACCGCCGTGGTCTACCGCCTGCCCGACGATGGCGACACCAAGGAGCGCGCGGTCTGCGTGAGCTGCAACACGGTTCACTACGAAAACCCGCTCAACGTGGTGGGAACCGTGCCCCACTGGGGCGACAAGGTGCTGCTGTGCAAACGCAACATCGAGCCGCGCTGGGGCAAATGGACGTTGCCGGCCGGCTTTATGGAGCTGGGCGAGACCACGGCGCAGGGTGCCGCGCGCGAAACCGATGAGGAAGCTGGAGCGGAGTTCGAGATGCAGGATCTGCTTACGCTGATCAATGTGCCGCGGGTCGGCCAGGTTCACCTGTTTTACCGGGCGCGCCTGATCCATGACCGCTTCAACCCCGGCACGGAGACCATTGAGGCCCGCTTGTTTGCCGAGGACGAAATCCCCTGGGACGAGATTGCCTTCCGCACCGTCAAGGAGACACTGGAGCGCTATTTTTCCGACCGGCGCGCGGGCCACTACGGTTTTCACATCGTCGACATTGTCTGACCAGCCCACGCACGCCAGCCCATGGCAAAGTCCCCTTCCTCCGCCAACGACAACCCCAGCGCGCTGACCGATGCCGTGCTGGCGCTGGTGTTGCAGGTGCCCGAGAGCAATGAGCCGGTGGGCCAACACCCGGCCGAGCGCGCCCACGCCATTGCGCGCAGTGCGGCGCGCACAGCCAGTGTGCTGTCAGGCTCCCTGTCGCTGCCACCGGGTTTTCTGGGCTGGCTGACCGTACTGCCCGAACTGGTGGGCGTGTGGAAGCTGCAGGCGCAAATGGTGTCCGACATCGCCGCGGTCTACGGCCAGCGCAAGACGCTGGGGCGCGAGCAGATGCTGTACTGCCTGTTCAAACATGTGTCCGCCCAGTTGCTCCGCGACGTGGTGGTGCGGGTCGGTGAACGGGTGGTGGTGCAGCAGACCTCGCTGAAGGTGCTGCAGAACATCGCCCAGCAAATTGGTGTGCAGGTGTCCAAGGCAGTGCTGAGCAAGGGGGCAGCGCGCTTTGTGCCACTACTGGGCGCGGTGGGCGTGGGAGCCTATGCCTATTTTGATACCCTGCAGGTCGCCAAGACCGCCGTGGATTTGTTTGAGCGCGCCAGCATCATTGACGAAACAGCTTCCTAGCCCTCGTGAAATAAGCGCGTTGCGCTACTCAATCCATAGCAAACATGGCCAAACTCTTTTTCCGCTATTCGGCCATGAACGCCGGCAAATCCACCGCGCTGCTGCAAATCGCCTACAACTACGAGGAGCAGGGCCAGCGCGTGCTGTTGTTCACCGCCGCCATTGACGACCGCAGCGGCGTGGGCTGCATCGCCTCGCGCCTGGGGTTGCAACGCCAGGCCGGTGTGTTTGATGCCACCACGGATTTTTGGGATGTGCTGGCGCGGGAAGACAGCCTGGCCTGCGTGCTGATCGATGAGGCGCAATTTCTGTCGCCCGACCAAGCGCGCCAGTTGCACCGCCTGGCCAATGCGCGCAATGTGCCGGTCATCTGCTTTGGTCTGCGCTCGGACTTCCAGGGCAACGCCTTCCCCGGCGCCGCGCAGCTGCTGACGCTGGCGGAGGATATAGAGGAGATCAAGACGATTTGCGCCTGCGGCCGCAAGGCCACGATGAACATCCGCATGGATGACAGCGGTCGACGGGTGCACGCTGGCGAGCAGGTGGAGATCGGCGGCAACAACCGCTACCAGCAGGTCTGCGCCCGCTGTTTTTACCAAGGCGAACCCACCGCCTAAGCGGTTGGGTGCCGGAGCGTTCTGCGCAGGTCAAGGAGGAGCCCGCGCAGCGGGCGGGGGACACGGAGCAGAACGCTCCGGCGCCCGGCCGCTTAGACCAGGATGTCCCTGATCTGCTGCAAGGCCGCGGGATCTTCCATGGTGGTCAGATCGCCCACATCACGCCCCTCGCACACGGCCTGAATGGCGCGGCGCAGCAACTTGCCACTGCGGGTCTTGGGCAACACGGTCACAAAGCGCACGCGGGCCGGTCGGCCCACCGCGCCAATGGTGTTGTCCACCACCTTCATGACTTCCGCTTCGAGTTTGGCGCGCGCAGCATCGTCCACCAGCGCGCTGGCGTCCTTGACCACGGCAAAGGCCACGGCCACCTGGCCCTTGAGCGCGTCGGCAATACCCACCACCGCCACTTCCGAGATATTGGGATGGCTGGAGATGCTTTCCTCGATCTCGCGGGTGCCCAGGCGGTGGCCGGCGACATTGATCACGTCGTCGGTACGGCCCAGGATAAAGAAGTAGCCGTCCTTGTCGCGCACACCCCAGTCGAAGGTGCTGTAAACCAGCTTGCCTGGGATGCTCTGCCAGTAGGTTTTGACAAAGCGGGCATCGTCGCGCCAGATGGTCTGCATGCAGCCGGGAGGCAGCGGGCCTTCGATGGCCACCACGCCCTTCTGGTCGGCGCCGAGCAGTTCTTCGCCGGTGTTTTCGTCGATCAGCTTGACGTTGTAGCCATACATGGGAACGCCCGGACTACCGAAGCGGCTGGGCTTTTTCTCCACGCCGTTGGCAATGCTCAAAATGGGCCAGCCGGTTTCGGTCTGCCAGTAGTTGTCGATGATGGGTTTGTCCAGGCCTTCGTTGATCCACTGCGCGGTGGGCTCGTCCAGCGGCTCACCCGCCAGGAACAGCGCGCGCAGGCTGGAAAGGTCGTATTTGGACAACAGGGCCGGGTCCTGTTTTTTCAGCACGCGCACCGCGGTGGGGGCGCTGAACATGACGGTGACCTTGTACTTCTCGACCAGGCTCCACCAGACGCCGCCATCGGGCCGCGTGGGCAGGCCTTCGTACATGATGGTGGCCATGCCGGCAATCAGCGGGCCGTAGATGATGTAGCTGTGGCCCACCACCCAGCCGATGTCGCTGGTGGAGAAATAGGTTTCGCCGGCATTGCCGCAGTAGATGTGCTTCATGGAAGCGGCCAGTGCCACGGCGTAGCCACCAGTGTCGCGCTGCACGCCCTTCGGCTTGCCTGTCGTGCCGCTGGTGTACAGCGTGTAGCTGGGATGGGTGGACTCCACCCACTCGCAAGGCACCACGGTGTGGAGGTGTTTTTCGCGCAGAGCCCTCCACAAATGGTCGCGTCCCGCTACTCGTTTCATGGCAGTCAGTTTGCGGTCGGCCAGCAGCACGGCGTCTGGCTTGTGGCTGGACTGGGCAATCGCCTCGTCCAGCAGGGGTTTGTATTCCACGACCTTGCCGCCTCGCGAACCGCCATCGGAGCTGACGATGACCTTAGGGCTGGAGTCTTCAATGCGCGAGGCCAGTGCCCCTGCCGCAAAGCCCCCAAACACCACCGAGTGGATGGCGCCAATGCGGGCGCAGGCCAGCATCGCGAACGCGGCTTCGGCAATCATGGGCATGTAGATCAGCACGCGATCGCCTTTTTGCACACCCAGCTCCTTCAGGGAAGCGGCCATGCGTTGCACTTCGGCATGCAACTGGCTGAAGGTGTAGACCTGTTCGGTGTTGGTCTCGGTGGAGACCGCAATCAGCGCGGCCTGGTTGGCGCGGTCCTTGAGGTGGCGATCCACCGCGTTGTGACACAGGTTGGTGGTGCCACCAACAAACCAGCGCGCGAACGGCGGGTTGCTGTAGTCGCAGACCTGCTGTGGTGGGGTTTGCCAGTCGATGGCCTTGGCCTCATCAGCCCAAAAACCGTCCCGGTCATCAATGGAGCGGCGGTAGAAATCTGCGTATGCGGTCATGGTGTGTCCCTCGGTGCCGTTGAAACTGAATTCATAATTATGAATACACAGCTTGCTAGCACCTGACTGACACAGGTCAATTCAACCGCGCGGCGTCGCCCGTGGGGCCGTCCTGTCAAACGCCGCCCCGTCCGAGAGTCACTTGATAAGGGCTTGCGCGGCCTTGAAATCAGGGTGCTCAGCGCTGCGAATCCATTCAAACGCCACCATCTCGGTCGTCACCAGCTCGGCCCCCGCGCCCGCCAGGCGGTCAAAAGCGGCGTCGCGGTTGCGCTCGGTGCGTGAACTGCAGGCGTCGGTCACGACCCACACGTCAAACTCATCTTCCAGCAGGTCCAGTGCAGTCTGCAGCAGACACACGTGCGCCTCACAACCCGCCAACACAATGGTGCCGCGCTCAGCACCCGCGGACGCCTTTTGCAGGTGCTTGGGCAGGCTGCGGGCATTGCCTTGCACGGGCTTGGGTGGCGGCCGCAGCCATTCACCCAGTCCCTCTTCCACGGCACTAAACTGCATTTTGGACAACACCCGGGCGCCTGCCGCCTCCAGCGCCTCTTGCAGTTCAGGCGCAGTCGCACCCAACCCGGACGGGTTTTGCTCCGTGGCGAACGCCGGCACGTGCAGCAAAGCCGCCAGACGGGCCAACCGCACCGCGTTGGCCAGCGCCAACGGGCCATCCAGCATCGCCGGCATTAGCCGCAGCTGGTAATCCACCAACACCAATTGCGACTCTTCAACATCCAACAGCATGGGCGTCCTTCAAAAAAAGTGGCCTGGGCTACGCACTAAAACAGTGCGTTTACTTTTCGGCAGCCGCAGCCGCGGTGGCTTCGTCCAGCGCCTTGCAAGAAGGCGAGCACACGGCCTGCGATTTGCCCAGCACCTTGCGGGTGGTCATCAGTGAACGTGCCCGGTGCTTGCCGCACAGGAAACACGACATGGTGGCGCCGCCAAACGACGCGGCCGCCATGAAAGGTGAGCCCGACACTTTGGACTTGTAACGCAATCCGTCTGGTAGAACGGTAGTTTTCGATTCAGCTTTTGCCATGAAAGGTCCCTCTTTAGCCTTGCTTGACGCCGTGAACACCACGGGTTAAGCTTCCTAGATGCGAATTATCCTCGTTCTGGCCGCGCTTTTGCTGATTAATACTGCATATGCAAATCCGGCGCCGTCTCCAGACGACACCTCCCGCCTCCATTCAGACCGTGGTTTATTGACCAAAATCGGCGATGTCGGTGACAAAGTGGAGGCAAAAGCCTCTGAATTGGTCGTAAATGCCATGACCTTTCTCGGTGTGCCCTACCGCCGGGGAGGCACCAGCAGTGACACCGGTTTTGATTGCAGTGGCTTTGTGCGCGCCATTTTTGAGCAAACCGCCGGGCTGGTTTTGCCCCGCCGCGCCAAAGAGCAGGCCGCCACGTCGCAAAAAATTGATCGCTCCGACCTGCAACCGGGCGACCTGGTGTTCTTCAACACCATGCGCCGTGCCTTCAGCCACGTTGGCATCTATATTGGCGATGGCCAATTCATTCACTCTCCCAAACCAGGGGCTGAAGTCCGCGTCGAAAGCCTTTCGCTGGCCTACTGGGCGCGCCGCTTCGATGGTGCCCGCCGGGTTCCGGTTGAGACTGACACCGCCGACAAGCCCTGAAGTCGGCCAGGCCGCGCCGCGCCGCGCTGCGGCGGCCTACTTTGCGCAGCTTTACACGCCAGCCGACCTTGACCGGGTCAAAGCCGGCTGCCGCTGGCTATCATCCTTGACCGGGCACCGTTCGTCCCGGCACACCCCCAATCCTGTTCCAACCATCGGCAAGCTGTGATGCGCATTTCCCGTCCGAACCGAACTCTGGTCAAATTCCCCCGCTGCGCACTGGCCTTGGCCACGCTGGCCATTTTTTCCGCTGCGGCCCAGGTGCCCCCCACACCAGCGCCCCCGGACGCCGATAGCAAGGACGCAAAACCTGGCCCCAACCCTGCCCCCACACTCAATCGTGTCGAGGTTATTGGCTCCAGCAGCGACACCGACCTGCGCCGCGCATCCACCGCAGCCAAGATCGTCATCAGCAAGGAAGACATTGAGCGCTATGGGGATAGCTCGGTCAGCGAAGTTCTTAAGCGCTTGCCCGGAGTGACCACCGGTGGTCGCCCCGGGCGCGGCGGCGACGTGCGCATGCGCGGCATGGGCGGTGGTTACACGCAACTGCTGGTCAATGGCGAACGCATGCCACCGGGTTTTTCCTTGGACAATTTGCCTCCGGACCAGGTGGAACGCATCGAAGTCATGCGGGCGCCCACGGCCGAGTATGGCGCCCGTGCGGTGGCCGGAACCATCAATGTGGTTCTGAAAGAGGCGCTCAAAAAAACGCTCAATGAGGTACGCATTGGCACCGGCATTGAAGACAACCGGGTGTCACCCAACCTGTCCTGGACGCGCAATGACAAGTTTGGTGAAGGCGTTGCCTACACCGTCACCCTGTCCGTCAACCGCAATGACAACCGCGATGAAAATGACACACGCACCCGCTGGTACGACCTGGGCAGCGGACTGACGGTACTGAACCAGCACGAAACCGGCTTCACTGCCAACATCCGCGAAGGGGTTCACCTGAATGGACGCCTGCAAATTGCCATTGCTCCGGGTGAGTCGCTGATCCTGATGCCGTTTTTGATGCTGTCGCAAGGCACATCCGAGTCACAAGGCCAACTGGAACAGCTGCCCGGTGGAGCCATTGCGCAGCCATATGCGCGCTATGCCACGGCCGGTGATGGACGCTTCAGTTCGCTGCGGGGCAATGCCCAGTGGCAGAAAAACCTGGGCAACGGCGCCCGACTGGAGCTGCGCGGTGGCGCCGGAAGCGGCAATTTCGAGAACCACGGGACCCGACAGGAATTTGACAGCGCCGGACTGCTGACCCGAACGACAGACGATCAGAGCAGTACCAGGGAAACGGGCTGGAGCCTGACCGGCAAGGCTTCCCAACAACTGGAAAATGAACACAGCCTGGTGGCCGGTCTGGAGCTGGATAACAGCATTCGCAAACAAAGCCGCACCACCCTGCAAAACGGTCAGCCCATCCTCACCGAGTTCGGTGACGACCTCAGCGCCTCCAGCATGCGCGTGGCCACCTACATCCAGGACGAGTGGAACCCCAGCAAACAGATTTCCGCCTACGCCGGATTGCGCTGGGAAGGCATTGAAACCCGCAGCGACAGCGAGGCCTACCAGGTCAGCAACCGTAGCAGCGTCGTCACACCGCTGCTGCACGCCACCTGGAGGCCCAATGAGACCAGCCGCGACCAGTGGCGCAGCAGCCTGACGCGCAGCTACAAGGCCGCCAGTTTGCAGGAGCTGATCGCCCGGCCCGCCATTTCGCAGCGTTTCCCGACGGGCAGCAACGAAGTGGGCAGCCCGGACCGCGCTGGCAACCCCAGCCTGGCACCCGAACTGGCGCGCGGGTTCGAGTTGGCCTACGAGCACTATCTGGACAAGGGCGGGCTGATGAGCGCCAACTTCTTCTACCGCCGCATCAACGATCTGATTCGCAATGTGGTGGCACTGGAAGACGTCTCCTGGTCTACCGACAAGCGATGGGTGTCACGCCCGCAGAACGTGGGCAATGCCATTGCCCAGGGCATCGAGCTGGAAGCCAAATTCCGCATGGACGAATTGTGGCCGGACGCCCTGCCGGTCTCCCTGCGCACCAATGTCAGTTTCTTTGATTCCCGGGTGGAACAGGTGCCCGGCCCCAACAACCGGCTGGAAGGCCAGCCCAAAGGCACGGCCAACCTGGGTGCCGACTACAAGATGCGCGGTCTGCCCCTGAGCCTGGGCGCCAGTGTCAACATCACGCCGGGCTACGATTTGCAGCTCAGCGACATCCAGAGCAGCAGCGTGGGGACCAAGGTCGTAACCGATGCCTTTCTGGTGTGGTTCGTCAACCCTTCTGCGCAATTGCGCCTGAGCGCCAACAACCTGCTGCCCCGTGACTACCTCAGCACCGGCAGCATTTTGAATGGCACACAACGCCAGGACAACGAGAGCGCCAACCCATCGAAGATTCGATGGGGATTGCGTCTGGAACTCAAGCTTTAGGGCCCTTGCCAAACACACCGGTGCAGGCACCGCGCGCACTGTCCGCCTCGGGCAGCTTGGCACAAATACCGTTGAGCTGGGCGCTGAGTTTCTGCACCACGGCGGCATGCTTGCCATCCGCATTCCATTTGCCGAGCTGCGCGCCCATTTTTTCCAGACTGCGGCGGTTGCGCTCATAGAACGTCTCCGGCGCCGCGTCCAGTTCGCCGATCACCTGCGCCGCAGCTTTTTCGATGCGCGCGCTGTCCTGCGGCGCCATCTCAATCAGCTTCAGCACGTAGCCGCTGCCCCACTGCAGGCGGGTAGCTGGCCCCATGGAGCCGGCGTAGGCCTTCTCGGCCCAGTCCAGCGATGCGGCCTTGTCGCCGCGCTTTTTGGCGTTCGATGCCAGCACCAGCATGTGGTAGTACGCTGACACCGCCTTAGGCAGTTCCGCCTGCAACATGGCGTCCGAAGCGTCAATCAAGCCCACCTCGCTGAGCAGATGCGCCGCGGAGGGAATCACCGCCTGGCGTTCGTACTTGTCGGTACTGGTCGTATCGGCCTTGGCGGCAGCGGCCTTGGCTTGCGCTACCAGTTCGGCGGGCAGATCGGCCTTGGCATTCTTGGGTTTGTCGATTTGGGCCAGACTGACCTTGGCCTGTACCGCACCGAGCTGATCGGCCTTGGACAATGCCTGGTCAGACGCCAGCCTATCCAGAGCCGCATTCATCGCGGATACCAGCGCCGTGCGCTCGGCACTGCCGGGCGCAGTCAACACGGTCACCAGATCGTTGGCATAGTTGGTGAAGATGTCACCGTTCTCCCGCGTCCGCGGCGCATCGGCCAGAATTTTTTGGACCTGGGCCAGGGCCTGGGCTTTGTCCAGTTGCGGCGTTTTTTCCTGGGCCGCCAGTGCGACGGAGCGCAGCACGAGGCGCGCGGCCGCTTCTTCCTGCTGCGCAGGGCATTTCAGTGCCAGTTGCTGTACGGTGGAGGCCAGCTCTTTCTTGGGCAGCAGCTGTGCCTCATCCAGTTCCCAGGAGTAGTACGCCAGCATGCGCCATGCGTCTGCGGAAAGCGCTGCACCGCCAGCTCCGGGCGCGGCCAAAGCCGCAGCCAGGGTTTCCTTGATGGGCTGCGTGGCGTTCATTCCCATCTTCAGCACCTGCATGAACTGCACGGCATCCACCTCACCCGGCAAGCGCGTGAGTTCGGTGCCGTCGGGTTTGAACAGAATCGTGGTGGGGTAACCACGCACCTTGAACTGCGTGCCCAGTTTTTGCGCGCCGGGGGTGTCGCCATCCAGATAAACGGGGATGAAGCCCTTGCTGCGCTCCACAAAATCGGGGCGGTTGAACACCGTGGCCTTGATCTGGTTGCAGGGCGGGCACCAGACTGCGCCCCAGTACAGAAACACCGGCTTGTTGTCCGCCTTGGCCTTGGCAAAAACAGCGTCCAGACTGGCGCCATCCGGCTTGACCCAATCGATTCCGGCATGGGCCGCAGCGGCAGAAGGCACAGGCGGTTTGGCAGCAGGCAACGCCGCGGTATCAGGCGCTTTGGAGCACGCCACGAGCAGCACGGGTACGGCGGCAAGCAATGCGAGACGGGTCATGGACTTCAAACCTTTTGTAAAAGTGAAGCCGGGATTTTGCGCCATTTCCGAGCACTCTGCCTGCACGGACCTTTACGCCGACTTCACGCAGCCTTAACCGGCAAGCCACTTTCGAGACCGAAGATACGCGGATGGAAAAAGCTCACCGACATCCCCTCCCCTTACATCCAACAATTTTGCGGATCGTCGGCCTGGCCTGGCTGTGCGCCACTGCCAGTCTGCCCACGCCCAGCCTTGCGCAGAGCGGACCACCGCAGGCTGCCGGGCTCGCTGCGCTCGCCCCGGTCGCCTCGGCTGCGCTACCCGACATGACCACGATCGCCGCCCGGCTATCGCCCAGTGTCGTCAACATCAGCGTGCGCGGCGTGCGCAAGGTATCAACAGCCGCAAAGACCACGCCCCCTGCCGGTGACAGTGCCGCCGGTTCCCCGGACGATATGGCGTTGCGCGATTACCTACGCCGCTTCCAGCAACGCTTTGGCGAGCTGCCTTCCCAGCTGAACATGCCGGTACGCGGTGAAGGCTCCGGCTTCATCGTCCGCTCGGACGGCGTGATCATGACCAACGCCCATGTGATCAGCGATGCGGACGAAGTGGTCGTCAAACTGTCAAACCGCAGGGAATTCCTGGCCACGGTACTGGGCACCGACAAGCGCACGGATATTGCCATTCTCAAGATCGATGCCAAGGATTTGCCCGCGGTCGTGCTGGCATCCACCAAACCGCAACGGGTTGGCGACTGGGTTATGGCGATTGGCTCGCCTTTCGGCTTTGAGAGCACGGTCACGGCCGGCGTCATCAGCGCCACCCGCAGGTCCTTGCCCGGGGACGGAGCGGTGGCCTTCATCCAGACCGACGCCGCCGTCAACCCCGGCAACTCTGGTGGCCCGCTGATCAACATGCAGGGCGAGGTCATCGGTATCAACTCGCAGATTTTCTCGCTGTCGGGCGGCTACCAGGGCGTGTCGTTCGCAATACCGGTCGACGTCGCGGTGAACATCGAGCAGCAAATTCTGGCCACCGGCCAGGTGCGCCACGCCAAGATCGGGGTCGCCGTCCAGGAGGTGGACCAGTTGCTGGCCCAGTCGTTTGGTCTGGCCCGGCCACGCGGCGCGCTGGTGTCGGAAGTGGTGCCGGGCGGCGCAGCGGATCGCGCCGGCATCCACGTCGGAGACATCGTGCTGACCGCCAATGGCAAGGCAATGGAACAAGCGGGGGACTTTTCCGTCGTCGTTGGCATGGCACTGCCACGTGACCGGCTGGGTCTCACAGTCTGGCGCAGCAGCCAGGAAGTCAGCCTGCAAGTCACGATGGATGACTCCGCCGACGGTCTGGCCCAGCCGGTGGTCGACACGGCGGGCACACCTATCAACCGCCTGGGTCTGACGTTGCGGCTGGCCAAGCCCGATGAACTGGGTGCCATGGGAGCGTCGGGTGGATTGTTCATTGAAAAAGTCAGCGGGGCAGCCGAGCGCGCCGGCGTGCAGGCAGGCGATCTCTTGCTGGCCATCAACAACGAAAACATCCACACAGTTGCGCAAGCCAGAACCCTGGCCGACGGGTCAGCGGGGGCCGTCGCCTTGCTGCTGCTGCGTGATGGTTCACGCCTGTTTGTTCCGCTGCGCCTGGCAGCACCGCCTACGGTCTAGGGGGCGCCATCAACGCACCCAGCGCAAATCCCACTCCTGCACGATAGGGCCGTACTGTCCCCTGGTTTCGGCGGTGGGCATCAGCGTGTATTTCGCGCTCAGGCGTCCAGCATCCGCGAAGGACTGCGGCGCCAGCCCTTGCATACCGGGTGCGCCGGTGCCGACATACAGTGCAACCCCTTGCTTCTTCTTGTACGCGCCCGAGCGGGAATGCACACAGTTGAAAGCGACATCCTGGGTGGACAACAGGGTCAACGACAACTCATGCTTCTTCTTGTCAAGGTCCACGTTGAGTATGCCGGTCGGCTTCATGGCGATCTCCACGGGCGCCGCCAGCGCACAGGTCCAACTGCTGAACTTGCCATCCGACTCGGCCGACTTTTCCTTGAACGAAACATCCCATTGCGACAGCAGGACGCTGGCATTGGGCGCCTCCCCACTCAGAAAGTCAGAGCTGACGGACCTGCTGTCGCGTTCGGTGACGGGCAGGCTGACCTTGACGGTAGCACGAAAAACCACCTGCGGGCTGACCTCGGTTCCTGACACATTGATGGTCCCGGTATAGGCACCCAGTTTGGCCGGCTGCGCCAGCACCGCAGCGGGTACTGCGGCACCGGCCGCGACAGCGACAATGATCACGGCGTTGAAGCATGGCGCCAGACGCATTCCGTTTGATGATCTGGCCGCTTTGGAGCGCGATGGCGCAATTTCTGTCAGCATGGTTTTGGTTCTCCCCTGGGCCGATTAAACAGGCTAACCAGCAGGTACGCAAGCGCCAAGCACGAGGGTAATAGTTTGTAAGCGGGGCCTAAAAGCCTTCTGTGTGCATCAAAATGGCGCACTCCCATTTGCCCATCTATCGCTACGGCGTTCACACACATCCCATGTCCATCTACAAACGTATTCTCGCCTCCACCCTGATTTTTTCCACGCTAGCCATGGGTCTTCCCGCAACCGCCCAGGCCGGCATTGTGTCGACCCAGGACGTCCTGTCCACCAGCTCAGCCACGATGAACCGCGCACAGGTCAATACCTTTCTTGCTCGCGCTGACGTACGCAAAGGTCTGCTGGACCAGGGTATCGATATAGAGGCAGCCCAGAGCCGCGTCAACGCCTTGTCAGACGCCGAGGTGGCGGAACTGGCCGGCCGGGTTGACCAGGCTCCAGCCGGTGGAGACGTTCTTGGCCTGATGTTCACGGTTTTCATTGTTTTGCTGGTGACCGATATTCTGGGCCTCACCAAAGTCTTCCCGTTCACACGATCGGTGCGATGAGCAAACGACGCTCTCGTCTGGCATCCCCCGCTGTTGCGGGGGTTTTCATTTGTGCAGTGCTTGCGGGCTGTGCAGCACCGCAAACCGCCCATCTGGCCCGCCAATGGCCGCCCATGCTGCCTGCGCGGGCCGAGCTGGTGAACACACCATTCATACCCCAGGATGACTATGAATGCGGTCCCGCCGCATTGGCCATGGTGCTGCAAGCCGCAGGTCTGCATGTCACTGCCGACGAACTGGTGGCGCAGGTCTACTTGCCGGGTCGCAAGGGATCATTGCAAGTGGAAATACTGGCCGCTGCGCGCCGAAACGGACTGCCGGCCTACCCGCTGGAGCCCGCCCTGGATGCCGTGCTGCAAGAGGTTGCGGCGGGCAACCCGGTGCTGGTTTTTCAAAACCTGTCGCTTCCCGTTTATCCGGTATGGCACTACGCCGTGGTGATTGGCTATGACCGCGAGCGCCGGGAACTCCTGATGCATTCGGGCCGCACACCACGCCAGACCCTGTCGCTGGATACGTTTGAACGCACCTGGGCGAGGGGCAAGCATTGGTCCATGGTGGCACTCTCACCAACCCGCCTGCCGGCGACTGCACACGATGACGCGTTTGCCCGATCGGTCGCAGCGCTCGAAAGGGTTGACCCCAAGGCGGCCAGAACTGCGTACACCACCGCATTGAAGCGATGGCCTCTGCACCCAGCGCTCATGCTGGGCACCGGCAATACAGCCTATGCCCTTGGAGACCTGCCCTCCGCACAGTCCGCGTACGAAGCGGCCGTGCATGCTCACCCGGATTTTGCGGATGCCTGGAATAACCTGGCGCAAGTGCTGCTGGACCAGGGCAACCGGCCTGGCGCAGCGCAGGCCATCGCGCGAGCCGTGACGGTTGGCGGGCCGCGTCTGCCGCAGTATCTGGATTTACAACGCGTCATTACTCGATGAACGCAGTAATTGCTGCGAAAGCAATACTTGCTATGCTTTCAACTGATGAGACCGTCAACGCCTTCTCTCGGACCGCCTCGCACGGTGGCGAGCATGGCACTGCTCTGCCTGATCGGCATGGGATGCAACAGGACATTTGCCCACGATTGCCCGGACAGCATTCGGGTGGCCTACACCGATGTGGCCCTCACGCCCTACATCATGGGTGAGGGTTCCGAGTTCTCGAATCCACCCGGCCTGTTTGTAACCTGGTCCCGCAATGCGCTGCAAAAGCTGGGTTGCCAGCAGGCGGTCAGCGAAACGCGCCTTCCCTACAACCGTATCGTCACCAGCATGGCCAACGGTGACATTGACATTCGCGTCACCGGAGCGTACCGGGACGATGTGCTGGCCTATATGGTGTTCCCCATGGCGGGCAATACAACAAACCGGTCGCTGGCGATAGCGGAGGCGGCCACCGCTCTCTATGTTCGCAAGCAGGCGCCCTTGCTCAGCTGGGATGGGAAAGCCCTGCAGTTCACCGGCAATTTCCCCACCGTGGGTGCTGTTCGGGGCCACTACACCGAAAAACTGGCGCGGGCCAAAAATTGGAACATTGACGCCGCACCCAGCTGGGAATCCAACATCAGGAAACTGCTGACAGGTCGCGTTGCGGCTATCGTGGGGCCGGATTCCGTCGTCGAGGCTTTGGACGGCTACGAACACCTACAACGGCTTGATCCACCCCTGGCAGTGGACCTGTACTACGCACCGGTCAGCCGCCACTTCTACGACAAGTACCCCGCGTTTGCCAGACAGTTCTGGTTTGAAATCTGCCAGGAGTCCCGCACCCGCTTTCGCTCGTTGCCCAAGTGCGGCACCAATTGAGCGCCGCCGTGGCCAGACGTTTCAACGCAAGCTGCGCTCGCCACGGTTGAGCGTGTTGAACAGGTTGTAGGCGCCAACCGGCCGGTCCATGGGAATGCGCCTGACTTCCCTGCGGGTTGCCGCATCCAGCACCACCAGGGCCCCACCGTCGGCCTTGCGCTCACTTAGACTGGTCAGCGCGTACCGGCCGTCACGGGTGAACGTGGCCTGCGCCAGGGCTGGGCCAGAGCGGGCCGTGGCGTGCACCACAACATCGGCAACGCGCTTGCGCACGTCCAGATTGACGAGCTGGCCCTTGGCCGCACCACCGCTGCTGCCCATGAGTTCGGAATAGTCCGGGGTAAAGGAGAAATCATCCAGTGGCTCGGACAAGTAGGAGCGCCGGGGGTTCAGAAAACCGCGAATGAACGCCCCTTCCTTGTACTGAAAGTCATGCACCATGCCCACCGCGATATCCTCGGCCGCCGGGTCGTAGCTGACTTCCCAGACCTCGGCCACATCCTTCAGGGCCACGACAAAACTCCTGCGTGGCGGCGCGTCGCGCAGGGCCGCGACACGGGAGTGGATCTTGCCATTCTTGTCCTTGACGGCCAACACCCTGAGCGGGTTCAGGTCGGCGTCCAGCAGAACCAGCGTAGCGGGCAGGTCGTTGGCCACCGCCACAAACTTGCCATCGCCCGACACCGCCATACTGCGCGTATTGACGCCAACCCGGACCTCGGCCACCAGCACGAGATTCCAGATGTCGAACTTGCTGATCCAGCCATCGCGCGAGGCCAGGAACATGTAACGCCCATCGGGCGTGAAGGCCGGCCCTGCTTCCAGCAGGTTGCGGCTCACAAAACGGTAGATGGGCTCCAGCCGGTCACCATCCAGCACCGTCACGTGCGGGTCGGCAGCCTCCACCACGATGAAGAGGTTCAGCAGGTCCACGCCACGGAACACCGCCGCCGCAGTAGCCGGCAAACCGGCGGACGCCGGGTTGACGCTGCGCGAGGCCCGCATGTCCGACTCCGGGAAGTCCGCCTGCGCAGCCAACGCCACGCCAGCCATTCCAAGCAAGGCAAAAACAAAAAGAATAGATCGCCAGGTTGCTATAGGTTTCATAGCGAAACATCCAATATATACGGGGGCTACGACCCATATTCCCTCTGAACAATCGAGATTATACCCAATATGGGTATAATTGATGCCACCATGGTCACCAAACACACACCTCGACCGCCCCGCGCCAGTCTGGCCGACGCCCTGTTTCCCAAGGTACGCCAGCGCGTGCTGGCCGTGCTGTTTGACGCACCGCAGCGCAGTTTCTTCATGGGCGAAGTCATCGCCCTGGCCCATTCTGGCACCGGGGCCGTTCAGCGCGAACTGGCCGATCTGGCCGCGGCCGGACTGCTCACGGTGCACAAGCAAGGCAAGCAGAAGCACTACCAGGCCAATGCCGACGCACCCGTTTTTGAGGCGCTCAGCGCCCTGGTTGGCAAAACCATTGGCGTCAACAATGTCATACGGGCATCCCTGGCCCGGGTCAGCGACCAGGTCAAGGCCGCCTTTGTCATCGACCAGATACCCACGGCACCGCAGACGCCGGTGACCGTCATGCTGTTTGGCAACGACGCAGGCAATGGCACTGTTTCGGACGCCATGCAGAGCGCGGCCAACACTTTGGCGCGCCAGGTCAGCTTTACCCTGCACACCGCCGACTCCGTGGCAGCCGCGCTGGAGCAAGACAGCCGCTTCCTCACCCGTTTGCTGCAATCACCCAAGACCTGGATTGTGGGCAGCGAAGACACACTCTTCACCCAAGCATCGTGACCACGCCCCACCCCCAACTCTTCACCGCCCGAACCGAACCCGACGACCTGCAGGTCGACGCCTGGGACTCGGCGCCCTTGTTGCTGTCGCTGGAGCAAGGCGGCAGCAACTGGCCCAGCTCCTGCCGCAACGGCGTCTGTCGCACCTGCATAGGGCAATTGCACAGCGGCAAGGTGCGTTATGCCATCGAGTGGCCAGGTCTGAGCAGCGAAGAACTGGCCGAGGGCTATGTGCTGCCCTGCGTAGCCTACCCTTGCTCCGACGTGGTGCTGCGCCAGGGCTACTAAGGGCCTTCGACGCGGTTGCGCCCCCGGGCCTTGGCACGGTACATGGCAGCATCGGCACGCGCGATCACGGTGTCCACGCTATCGCCTGCGTCAAGGTTGGTGCTGACGCCGATACTGACGGTGCAACGGGGTTGCGGGCCAGGCGCCATGCAGGCCGCGCGAATACGCTCCGCAACCACCATCGCTTCCTGCAGCGAAGTTTCCGGCAGCAGCGCAACAAATTCTTCCCCACCAAACCGGCCCAGCTGGTCGGGCCGGCGCAGCAGACCGTTGACCATGGCGACAAAATCGACCAGCACCTGGTCACCCCGCTGGTGCCCCTGCGTGTCATTGATCACCTTGAAGTGATCCAGATCCATGACCAGCAAGGCCATGCTGCGTCCATTGCGCTGGCTACGAACCAATTCCGTGGCACACACCTCGTTCATGTGGCGCCGGGTCAGGGCGTTGGTCAGTGAATCGTGGCTGGCCAGGTACGCCACCTCGCTATGCAGGCGCTCGGCAGCCAACAGTATCAGGCTGACCGACAGCAGCACCACGCAAAACGAGAAACTGGTGACGTAAGCCAGCTGCTGCGGTGAGTTGTCAAAGAGGTCTTGCCCGACCGGCCAGAGGAAAGCAGTCGCAATCCGCATCAGGAGGATCGCCAACATCGCCAGAACCACCCCCAAGGCCAATATCCTGGCAAATGACGACAAACCCTGTTTGCGGATCAAATTGGCAAAGGCAATGAACAGGCAGGCCGCCAGCGCATTCGACAAAACCAGGCGAACCATAAAGCTGGGCTCGACAAAGGTAAACCACATCTGCACCAGCACGACGATGCCGATCAGTACCAGCCAAGGCCAGTACCGTGGCGTCACACCAAAGAAGCGCTGGGTTCCGGCATAGGTCAGGAAAAGCCCGGTGGGTAACAAAAGCCGCGGAATGGAAATGGCGATGAAGTTGGGCGCCTGACCCAAAAACGATGCCAATACGCAGGCAACAGACACCAGCGCCAGCGCCACGGACCACCCGCCCAATCCCTTGATGGTCGGCGGGTAGCTGCGTTTGAGCGCAAAAAGTATGACCGCCATAAAAGCGCTCATGACTCCTGACAACAAAATGACCGTACGCGGGTCGACGTGGATCATGAAAACAGATACGAAGGAGTCATGGGGCAATTATTGCATCCGGCGCCTCGGCGCCAGACCCGTGGACCCTCAATACTGTTTCAAAAAGGACTGCAGGCTGCTGAGCTGCGAGTCGCGGTAGCGCGCACACAGGCGCACCGACTCCAGCGACTGTGTCAGCGTCTTGTCCATACCGGTGTAGGTCTTGGTCAGCGGCGTGAAGAAGCGCTCCAGCTGTTGCGCCTCCCTGGCACTGCAGGCGCCCTGAAACATTCTTGGAAACCCAATGACCGATTCCTTGGGCATTTTCGCGGCGATGGCGTCAAAGTGTTCTGTCAGGAAGGCAAACACCCCGTCACGCAAGGCCTCCGTGCGCCCACGCGACCGACCGGCACTCATGATTTCACGCAGATCATGGTCCGGCGATAACCACAACTCACGCGCAGCCTGCGCCAACGCGGGTGCGCGGAAGCTGCCCAACGCGGCATAGATGTCGGCACGCTCGCGCCGGTTCGTGTTACCCACCACAGCGGCAACCAGTGCATCAAAGTAGGCGCGGTCGCCATCGAAGGCAGCCGAACGTAAAACCAGGGAACGACTGCCCGGCGGCAGGCTGGAGCGGTCTTTCAACCAGCGCTGAGCCAGGCTGGTCGCCTGGGCTGCGAGGTTGGCGTCCTGGCTTTGTTCAATGTAGCGCGCCATCCAGCTCGCGCGCATCACCCGGTCCTCCGCGCTGTCGCCAGGCTGCTCCAGCAAGCCCAGCTGATTCGCGCGTTTGCCAAACGCGGATTGCCACACCTTCGCGTAGGCAGCCCGTTGTCCGGGCTCCAGCATGACGTCCACACGGCTGATGGCATTCAACGCGGACTCCGCCACGTCCCGTGTGGGATGGCCAGTGAATTGCATCGCGATGGTCAGCAACTCGGTGACTGACAGGTCGCCCGACTCGGTCAACGCCTGCATGTCATTCAGATTGGCCAACAGCTCCTCCACGCTCAGGTCGGCCTTTTCCATCAGGACGGCCATCTGGCCTGGCGCATACACCGCACGGTAGTAGCCCGAGCCATTCACGTTGGCCTGCACCCAGGCCGGGCACGCCGCGTCGGGCAGGGGCAACTGGCCGGTCTTCTCCTTGAGCAGCATTTGCGCCGTGCCCGAAGGTGTGCGCACTGTCACCGGAACCTGCCAAAGGGATGCGCGCGTGTCCTTGACGCCACTGGGCAGAAAGCGTGACTGGGTCAGCTCCAGACGGGGTTTGGCATCGCACTTCAAAGCCACCGTCACACGGGGAATACCGGGCTGGTGGGTGAATGTCCTGAACGCCGCCGCCAGTTCACGGTCGCCCTGGGCCAAGGCATCGACGAAGTCTTCACCCGTGGCATTGCCCCAGGCATGTTTGGCCATGTAGCGGCGCACGCCAGCCTTGAATTTCTCATCGCCCAGCCAGGTCTCAAACATGGCCAGCACGGCCTGACCCTTGCCATACACGATGGCCGCACTTTGCCCCCCGAGTGGGTCGCTCTGGGAAAACGTCTTGGTGACCGGTTGGTAGATCTGGCTGGTGGACAGCAGGCGGTCGGTCTGCATGGCCCAGGCGCGGGCGTTTTGCGTGCCGCTGTCTCCATGCAACTCCGGCTCCATCTGCGACACGATCTTTTCAGCCATCCACGAGGCGAACGACTCGTTGAGCCACAGGTCATCCCACCACGCCATGGTGACCAGATCGCCAAACCACATATGCGCCAACTCGTGGGCCTGGGTTCCGACCAGACGGCGCTTGAAAGTGACCGTCTCTTCACCCGGCTTGGACAACAGGCTCAACGACGCAAAGGTGACCAACCCGGGGTTTTCCATGGCGCCAAAGTTCAGCGTCATGGGCAGCGCCATCACGTCCAGTTTTTCGTACGGGTAAGGCATGCCAAAGTAGGCTTCCAGCTTGGCCAGAATGGCGGGCGTGACACGGGCCGCAAAGCTGGCGTCCTTGGCCCGGCCGCGGGGGGTGATGAAGCGCACGGGCGTGTTGCCGGCCATGCCGCCATCCAGAATATCGAACGGACCGACACCAAAGGCCAGCAGGTAGCTCGGCAGGGGTTTGGTGGTCTGGAACTCCACGCGCTTTTGGCCATGGTCGAGCATGATCTCGCGCGCCATGGGCGTGCTCGCCACGGCCGTCAGGGCCTGTGGAATCGTCAAGGACAAGGTCCATGGCACTTTCCAGCCCGGCTCGTCGAACGACGGAAACGCCTGGCGCGCGCTGATGGACTCGAACTGGGTAAAGGCATACCAGTCGCCCCCCTCCTGCTGGCGGAACAGGCCCTGGCTGTCCTTGTCCTCGATCTTGCCCGAGAAGGCAATGGTCAATTCGCCCTCGCCTTTGGGAAAAGCCTTGTCAAAATTCAGGTCCAGCAGGTCCGTGCTGCGCTGGTGGGCGCTCGCCGTGAACGTGCGTGTGCCGACGCGCAGCACGGCGGACTGCACCGTGATGTCCACGGCATGCAAACGGATCAGCCGGGCGCTCTGCTTGATGTCCACCGAAATCGCGACCTCACCACTGTGCGTAGGCAGGTTGGGATCGAGTTGAATCGCCAGCCGGTAGGCGGTGGGGGCGATGGTGTCGGGCAGACGCAGCGGCATCTCGTGGGTAGCCGCCCAACCTGTCAATGTGTGCAGTGCCAGCAGCACGCATCCAATAAAACGCTTCATTCACTTGTCTCCGTCGATGACCCGGATAGGGTCTGTTATTTGCTATCAAATGTGTAGTGATACGCCTATGATTTACGAGGGCTCGTGGCCTTTTTCATTATACAAAGTCAAAAAAAACGGGCCATCCGGCCCGTCTTCCCGCTGGGCTTGGTAGCCCAGTACCGGGTTACTTCTTCTTCTCTTCCATCATGGCCTTGCATTCGGCCTTCATCTTGTCGTCCGCCTTTGGGTCCATTTTCTTGCAGGCGGCCATCTTTTCTGCCTTCGCCTTGTCATCCATCGCACCACCATGGGCCGCGGCAAATGCGCCTACGGAAGCGGTAGCCAGAACTGCAACAACCAGCGTCGAGAGTAATTTGCTCATGAATTGTCTCCGGGGATGTAGTAAAAGGATCAACGGCAAGAATTGCCGCAGGTCAATGTACTGCAAATATGAAACCTTCACAATTCACCGGTTCAAAGCGTTGTCTGCAAGCGTTGCTGCTGGCTGGCATGGGCTTGGCCTTGCTTTCAACGGCGCTCCAGGCGGCACCGCGCACCCCCGCGCAGGACGCAGAAGTCCTTGAGCGCCTGCCGTTTCGTGCGGGCGACACCACGGCCCGCGAGCTGTCGGTCCTGCGTGCCGCAGTTGCCCAGGCCCCAACCGACCCACAGCCCGCAGCGGCCCTGGCCCACCGTTACTTTGACCTGGCCATCGCCAAAGGTGATCCACGCTATGTGGGTTACGCCGATGCGCTGGTCAGCCGGTTTTCCGCCAGCATGCCACCCGACCTGCTGGTGCTGCGCGGCATGGTGCGGCAGTACCGCCACGACTTTCAGGCCGCACTGGATGACTTTGCCAGCGCGCTGGCGCAAGACCCCGACCTGGCCGGCGCCCACGCCTGGCGCGGCGCCATCTACCTGGTGCAAGCCGACTACGCCAGCGCCGCCAAAGAGTGTGCGGCACTGCAGCGGCTGCAGCGCGCCGTGCTGCACGGTGGGTGTGCGGGTTTGACGCTGGCTTATACCGGCCACCTGGACGCCGCCTACAAAACCCTGCAACAGGCCCTGGCAGCGGCCAGCGACGAGGGCCACCGCCTGTGGCTCAACACGCGGTTGGGTGAAGTGGCGGCCTGGCAAGGGCTGCCCGACCTGGCGCAGCGGCACTATCGCCAGGCCCTGGCACTGGACATCGATGATGGCTACCTGCTGGCCGCCTGGAGTGACTTTTTGCTGGACCAGGGCCGCCCCGCCGAAGTGGTGCAGCTCCTGACCAGGTGGGAGGCGTCGGACGGGTTGCTGCTGCGCCTGGCCGAGGCCGAAACCCTGCTCAAGCTGCCAGCCGCCGCTACGCACGTGCAGGCGCTGGACGACCGGTTTGCGGCCGCGCGGCTGCGCGGGGACACCACGCACCAGGCAGAAGAAGCCCGCTACGAGCTGCGTCTGCGCCAGAACGCCCGCCAGGCCGTCACCCTGGCCGCCGACAACTACCGCGTTCAAAAAGAACCCCGCGATGCACGCATCCTGCTGGAGACCGCCTGGGCGGCACAGGACCGGCCGGCGGCCCGTGCTGCGCTGGACTGGCTGCACAGCAGTGGCTTTGAAGGCGTGGAGTTGCGCCGTCTGATCCGGCAGTTTGCGGCAGCGGTATCGGCGGCACCTTCACCGGGGGCTGCCAAATGATGGGCCGTGTTGTTGGGCTTTTGCTCCTGCTGTGCCTGCAGCTCCCGGCCTGGGCCCACAAGGCCAGCGACAGCTATTTGGTAGTCGACGCCAAGGGTTCAGCCGTCACCGCGCAGTGGGATATTGCGCTGCGCGACATCGACTTTGCGCTGGGCCTGGACAGCGACGGCAATGGCGAGATCACCTGGGGCGAGCTGCGCACGCGCCAGGCCGATATTGCAGCCTGGGCCTTGCCCCGCCTGGCCATAGCCCGAGGTGGCCCCTGCCCGCTTCAATTGAACCAGTTGCAGGTCGATGACCACACCGATGGCACCTACGCCGTGCTGCGGCTGGTAGGCACCTGCCCGGCCAACGCAGGTGATCTGACACTCAGCTACCGCCTGCTGTTCGATCTGGACAGCCTGCACCGGGGCTTGCTGCGCATCACCGCGGACGGCACAGGCCACACCACGGTGCTGTCGCCCACCAGTGGCACGCTGCGATTTGCCGCGGGTGAGGTTTCACGGCTGAAGCAGTTTCAACAGTATCTGGTCGAAGGCATCTGGCACATCTGGATAGGCTTTGACCACATCCTGTTTCTGTTGTCGTTGTTGTTGCCCGCCGTGCTGGTCTATGCAGACAAACACTGGCGCGGTGCCGAGCGCTTTGGCCAGGCCGGGCGGGAAGTGCTGTGGGTGGTGACCTCTTTCACCCTAGCCCACTCCATCACCCTGTCGTTGGCGGCACTGGGGCTGATCTCGTTGCCCTCCCGACTGGTCGAATCCGCCATTGCGCTGTCCGTGGTACTGGCCGCGGCCAACAACGTGTGGCCCGTGGTGGCCCACCGGCGCTGGGTGGTGGCGTTTTGCTTTGGCCTGATCCACGGCTTTGGCTTTGCCAGTGTGCTGGCGGAGCTGGGTTTGCCAACCGACGCCCTGGCGCTGTCCCTGCTGGGCTTTAACCTGGGCGTGGAGGTTGGGCAGCTGGCCATCGTGGCCGCCTTTCTGCCAGTCGCCTTTGCGCTGCGGCATACCTGGTTTTACCGCAAAGGCGTGTTTGTGTGGGGCTCGCTGCTAACCATGTTGGTGGCCGGTCTGTGGTTGGTGGAACGGGTATTGGATATCAAGCTGATCACGGGCGTCGGCTTCTAGTCCCAACTGGCAGGCCGCCCTGAGTCGTCGAGCAGCGGGGCTGGGATGAGCACCAAAGTGAGGTAAAGGGGGAGCACGAAGTGCGGAGGACACGAACGGCGGTGCTCATCCCAGCCCCGCTGCGGGCGCACAGACGAACACCCATCTAGAACCCCCAAGTCAACATACACGACAATCGGATATGACCGACGACGCCACCCCCCACCAACGACGGGTGCGCTATGCCGGCACCCACCCCAAACGCTTCGAAGAGAAATACAAGGAGCTGGACCCCACCAAGCATGCCGACGCCATACAAAAGGTCATGGACCGGGGGCAAACCCCGGCGGGCATGCACCGCTCCATTTGCGTCAACGAGATTCTGGGCATTCTGAAACCCCAACCCGGTGAGATAGGGCTGGACGCCACGCTGGGCTTTGGCGGCCACACGCAAGAGATACTGCCTAAGCTGTTGCCCGGTGGCCGAATGTATGGCGTGGACGTGGACCCGGTCGAGCTCCCCCGCACCGAGGCGCGCCTGCGCACGCTGGGCTTTCTGCCCACCGAGCTGATCGTGCGCCGCATGAACTTTGCCGAACTGGCCACGCTCTTACCCGAAGCCGGTGGTGGCTTTGATGTGGTGCTGGCCGATCTGGGCGTGTCGTCCATGCAGATCGACAACCCGGCGCGCGGCTTCAGCTTCAAGGCCGACGGCCCGCTGGACCTGCGCCTGGACCCCAGCAGCGGCCAGTCGGCGTCCGAGCTGCTGCTATCCGTCACCCGCCAGCGCCTGCGCGACCTGCTGGTCGACAACTCGGATGAGCCCTTTGCTGTTCCCTTGGCGGCGGCGTTGCAGGGTCAGTACCTGGAGACCACCACGCAGCTCGCCGATTTGGTGCGCCAAACGCTGGACCGCACTTTCAAGCGCAGCATGCCCGAGGAAGAACGCCTAGCCGAGACCAAGAAGGTGCTGCAGCGCACCTTCCAGGCCCTGCGCATCGAGGTCAACGACGAGTTTGGTGTGCTGGACCGGTTTCTGGCCCTGTTGCCAACCTGCATGAACCCCGGCGGCCGGGTGGCCATCCTGAGCTTCCACTCGGGCGAGGACCGGCGGGTCAAGAAGGCGTTTCAGACTGGGGAGCGCAGCGGCATTTACGCCAGCGTGGCCAGTGACCCGATGCGGGCCTCGTTTGACGAGCGCCGAGCCAACCCTCGCTCCACCTCGGCCAAGCTGCGCTGGGCGGTGAAGGCGTAGCTACCGAATGGTTGCTATGTTTTAAATAGCTGCATAGTCATATTCCACGAGGGCTAGAGGCTATTTTTACTATATGACTTTGGGCCAGTGGGCATTCACCAGCAGGTTGGAGATGGACACACCCGGGGGCGCCTCGGGCTGCACGTCGTGTGGGCCAAACCAGCGGGCCTCGGCGATCTCGCTGGCGTCCGGCGTGATCTCGCCGCCCGCGTACTCGGCGGTGAAGGCAATCATCAGCGAATGCGGGAAGGGCCAGGACTGGCTGCCAAAGTACTGCAGGTTGGTGACCCGCAGGCCCACCTCTTCCATCACTTCGCGGTGGATGGCCTCTTCAATCGACTCACCCGCCTCCAGAAAACCTGCCAGTGCACTGAAGCGGCCAGTGGGCGAAATGACGTGGCGGGCCAGCAGGATCTGGTCGCCCTTTTTGATCAGCACCATCATGGCCGGCGAGATGCGGGGGTAGGCAATCATGCCGCAGGCCGGGCACTTGAAGGCGCGCTCGCCGCTGGCCAGTTGCATGGGGCTTGCGCAGTGCCCGCAGTAGCGATGCGTGCGGGCCCACTCAGCCAGTTGCGCCGCGCGGCTGGCCAGGCCCAGCAGCGGTTCGTCCAGGCTGCCAAACAACGACCGCAGCGGGACGAAGGCGTAACCGGCTTGCGCCTCCAGGCCGGCGTCCACCCAGGTGGTGCAGCAATAGCGCTCCTGCCACAGGCCCACCGGGTGAAACTGCTCAGTCTGCAACCCATGCAGAGCCAAGCCCACGCGGGCGTCGGGCAGCGTCAGATCCTCTTCGCGGACCAGCAGCTTGCCATTTCTAAAGACAAAGGCTATGGGGTCGGAATGCGCCTGAGCGGCCATCAACGGAACAAATGCATGGGGTGTTTGCAGCATGGGGCTTGGTGGGTCGGGCCATGTGGGACGTGCAGTATCGCAGCTTATGTCACCGCTGATTCCGTGCGTTTGCGGGCCGCGATGGTGGGGGGCCCTACCGCTGGCGACGACCAGCGGGTACATTTCAAAGCTCACTTTTCTGAAGGGTTTGGCATGAAAGTACTGGTCTTGGGCAGTGGCGTCATCGGCACGTCGGTGGCGTATTACCTGGCCAAATCCGGGCACCAGGTGGAGGTCGTTGACCGCCAGCCAGGCCCGGCGCTGGAGACCAGCTTTGCCAACGCGGGCGAGGTGTCGCCGGGCTACTCGTCACCCTGGGCGGGCCCCGGCGTGCCGGTCAAGGCCATCAAGTGGCTGCTGATGCGCCACAGCCCGCTGGTGATCTGGCCGGTGCTGGACCCCGACATGTGGCGCTGGGGCCTGTCCATGCTGGCCAATTGCACTGAGAAGGCGTATGCCATCAACAAGAGCCGCATGGTGCCGATTGCCGAATACAGCCGCGATTGCCTCAAGGAACTGCGCGCCGAAACCGGCATTGCGTATGACGACCGCGCCCAGGGCACGCTGCAACTGTTTCGCACCCAGGCGCAAATGGACGGCATTGCCAAGGACGTGGAAGTGCTCAAGGACTACAAGGTGCCTTTCGAGGTGCTGGACCGCGCCGGCTTTGTCAAGGTCGAACCGGCTCTGCAACTGACCCAGGAAAAGTTTGTCGGCGCCCTGCGTCTGCCCGGTGACGAGACCGGCGACTGCTTCAAGTTCACCAACCGCCTGGCCGAAATGGCGCAGGCACTGGGCGTGACGTTTCGCTACGACACCCGCATTGATGGCATCGAAGTCAGCGGCGGCAAGGTCAGCGGTGTGCGCACCAGCGCCGGCACCCTGACTGCCGACCATTACGTGACGGCACTGGGCAGCTTCACGCCCCAACTGGTCAAGCCCATTGGCATCCACATACCGGTATACCCGGTCAAGGGCTACTCCATCACCGTGCCCATCACCGACTCCAAGTTTGCACCCGAGTCCACCATCATGGACGAGACGCACAAGGTGGCCGTCACGCGCCTGGGCGACCGCATCCGCGTGGGCGGCACGGCCGAGCTGGCGGGCTTTGACATGACGCTGCGCGAATCCCGCCGCGAAACCCTGAACCACGTCGTCACCGATTTGTTCCCCAAGGGCGGCGACGTGTCCCAAGCCACCTTCTGGTGCGGCCTGCGCCCCATGACCCCCGACGGCACCCCCATCGTCGGCCCCACCCCCTACGCCAACATGCTGCTGGCCACCGGCCACGGCACGCTGGGCTGGACCATGGCGGCCGGAACGGCGTGCATCATTGATGATTTGATCTCGGGGCGCGAGCCGGCCATTTCGCTCGACGGGCTGTCGATGGCGCGGTATCCGCGGGCTTGGCGGGGCTGATCGTTGGGCTAACTCAGCGTTCTTTAACGCCTAGAATTGACCGAAGGCTCTCTCAAAATCAAACGACGAGCCACTCTCCGGAAGATTTCATGGCCAGATTGATCCGCAGCGCTCAGGCTTATCGACCTGCATTGAGCCTCAGACAGCAACCTCTTTAACCCGCGCACACGGAGAAGCAAAGTGGCTCGTCAAATAGTGTTTACGGCAAAGGCAGCAAAGCCGCCTCCGATGTACAGCCAAGCAGTCAAGGCTGCCGGCCTCGTGTTCGTCTCAGGTACCGCCCCAACTGATCCTGCCACGGGCGCGTTCAAAGGCACCACGATTCAAGACCAAACTCGTCAATGCCTAACCAATATTCAAGCAATTCTTGAGGAGGCAGGCAGTTCCCTTGACAAATTAGTCAGCGTAACCGTCGTGCTGGCAGACGAAGATGACTTCGCCGGAATGAACGAAGAGTGGCTCATGTGGTTTCCCTCCAATCCACCAGCACGCCAAGGGGCAAAATTGCCAGCCCGCATCCCCGGCCTTAAGGTCTCCATTGCTGCAATCGCCGAGGCATAACCCCATCATTCAGTGAAACGTCCGGTGGCAAGGCACAAGCCCGTACCTTGGCGCTCTCAACGAACTCCTGGCACGACGCCTGAAATACATCCGTCAAAGTGAATTTGACAAGACCCACCAGTTGATCGTGTGGACCACAGCCCGCCCAACCACCGCCAATGAAAGACCCCACCTACTTTGAAAACGCAGAAGCTTTCAGACGTTGGCTGGAGCGCCATGCCGAAACCACCCCGGAGCTGATCGTCGGCTTCTACAAGGTCGGCACCGGGAAGCCGAGCATGACGTGGTCAGAGTCGGTGGACGAAGCGCTGTGCTTCGGGTGGATCGACGCGGTGCGCAAACGCATCGATGACGCGTCATACCTGATCCGGTTCACACGCCGCAAGCCGACTTCCATCTGGAGTGCAATAAACATTGCCAAATTCCATAGTCTTCATGCGCAAGGCCGTATGACGCCCGCTGGCGAGGCCGCGTTTGCGCACCGTCGCGAAGAGCGTTCTGTCGTATATGCCTACGAACAGGAGAACACGGCGACCTTGTCTGCGCAGGAGCTTCGCGCGTTCAGACGCGACGCGGCCGCATGGAAGTACTGGCAGGGCACGCCGCCCGGCTATCAGAAACAAGTCCTGCATCGCATTGCCACGGCCAAGAGAGCTGAGACGCGTGCTGCGCGCTTGGCCAAGCTCATCGCGCTCAGTGCCACGGGCAAACGCTGGCTTTAGGCGCAGTGATGCACTACCTCGACAGGCATTTGCCTATCGTCCATATATAAACAATTTTGTTGACAAACAAATAGAGGCACTCTACATTTGTAAGCAAATAAGTTTACAAACAAACCCATGCCGTCCGCCCTCCTGATCCTTGCCGCCTGCCTGGTGGCCTTCTTTTCCACCGTGGGGGCGGCCCTGCCCTACCCCATCCTGCCACCGCTGTTCGCGGCCGACGCGGCCAACAACCTGAACCACTTTCTGGGGCTGCCACCCAAATTGCTGTTTGGCGTGGCGCTGGCCATCAACCCCTTGGGTCTGTTGATCGGGTCCACACTGCTGGGGCCGTTGTCCGACCGCTACGGGCGCCGCCCGGTGTTGCTGATCACGGCCGTGGGGGCTGCGGTGGGGCATGCCATCACGGCGGTCAGTCTGTTGACCCAGTCGTATCCGCTGTTCATCGTGGCGCGCTTTGCCACCGGTTTGATGGAGGGCAATGGCAGCGTTGCCCGTGCCCTGCTGGCCGACCAGTTGCAGGGGGCGCTGAGGGTGCGGGCCTTCTCCTGGCTCAATGGCGCGCTGTACATGGGCTGGCTCGCCGGCCCTTTGCTGGCGGGGCTGACGCTGCACTGGGGCGTGACGGTGCCGTTCTGGGTGGCGGTGGTGGCGTTGCTGGTCACCGCAGCCATTGCCTGGGTGGCCGTGCCGCGCCATAACACCAGCACGCTAACCAGCAGCTGGTGGCAGGTGGTGCAGCACCAGCATGCCCTGAAGCTGCTCAAGCATACTGAGCTGCGAACCCTGCTGGCGATCCAATTGGCATTCACCTGCGGCGTGACGGGCTTTTATGAGTACTACCCCCTGTGGCTGGTGGAAGTGAGCCACTTTGACGCCCAAGGCATTGCCTGGACCACGGCGGGCCTGTGTGCGTTGATGACGATTGCGTCCATTTATGCGGGCCGCGTCGTGCGCAAAAACCCGCTGCAGCAGGCCGCCTGGTTTGCCGCTCTGTCGGCGGTTTGCATCGGCGCGGTGGCCTTGGGCAGCCCCATGGTCGGGCTGTGGGCCATCGTGGTGTTTGGCATCCCCAATGCCTGCTACAACGCGGTCATGCCGGCCTGGTGTGCTGAGCGCTACGGGCACCTGGGCCAGGGTGCGGTCATGGGTTTGTTATCGACCATTTTTTGCCTGGCCAATATCCTGATGGCGGTGCTGGGTTCGGTGCTGACACTGATCGACACCCGCCTGATTCTGTTGGTGGGCGCCGGCCTGTCGGCCTGGGCCGCATGGCGCATCCAGCAATGGAGCCTGGAGACGGCGCATGCGTTTAAACCCGGGACAATGCACCCATGAACACCCAAGACCAGATTCTGTTTTTGCTAAAGACGCGCGGCCCCAGCACGGCGCAGCAGTTGGCCAAAGCGCTGGACCTCAGTTCCATGGGCGTGCGCCGTCATCTGGACGCCTGGCTTGAGAAAGGTCTGCTGCTGACTGAGGACAGGGCCGACAAGGTGGGCCGGCCCGCGCGCTACTGGCTGCTCAGCGAAGCCGGCCACGCGCGCTTTCCGGACCGGCACAGCGAACTCACAGTGCAATTGATTGCCCAGGTGCGAAGCCTGTTTGGCCAGGCCTGTCTGGACAAGCTGATCACCGCCCGCGAACACATCAGCGAAACCAGCTACCAGGAGCGCATGGCGGGCGCCAAAACACTGTCCAAGCGCCTGGCCAAACTGGTGGAGGCGCGGGATGCCGAAGGCTATATGGCACAACTGGAAAAACAACCGGATGGCAGCTTTTTACTGATCGAAAACCACTGCCCCATTTGCGCCGCCGCCACCGCGTGCCAGGGCTTTTGCCGCTCCGAGCTGGACGTTTTCCGCCGCGCACTGGGGCCTGATAGCACGGTGGAACGGGTGGAACACGTGCTGGCCGGAGGGCGCCGCTGCGTCTACCGCATCAAGCCCGTGTAGCCGCGTCGATCAGAATCGCCCGAAAGTCGTTCACATTGGTCAACGTGGGGCCGGTGATGACGGCGTCACCCAGACTGCCAAAAAAGCCGTGGCCATCGTTGTTGCTCAAGCAGTCATTCGGTCGGATGCCCGCGGCGTGGGCACGCGCCAGCGTATCGGGGTGGATCAGGGCGCCGGCAATCTCGGCCTGCCCGTCGACACCGTCAGTGTCACCGGCCAGTGCGTGGATGCGCGGGTTACCGCCCAGTGCGATGGCCATGGACAGCAGGCACTCCACATTGCGCCCGCCATTGCCCTTGCCCCGCACGGTGACCGTGGTCTCGCCACCCGACAACAGCACGCAGGGCGCCGGCACCGGTTGGCCGCGCTGCGCCACTTGCAGCGCAATGCCCGCCAACACCTTGCCCACGTCTCTGGCCTCGCCCTCCAGCGCATCCCCCAGGATGTAGGCGCCGTAGCCGGCGTCGCGCGCCACGCGGGCCGCGGCCTCCAGCGCCATTTGCGGTGCCGCAATGGTGTGCAACTGGTTGCCAGCCAGGCGTGGGTCGCCCGGCTTGATGGATTCGCCCTGCCCCGTCTCCAGCACCGCACGCACTTCAGGGGGCAAGGCAATGCCATAGCGGCGCACGATGTCCAGCGCGTCCTGGCAGGTGGTGGGGTCACCGACCGTGGGCCCGGACGCGATGTTGATGGGGTCGTCACCCGGCACGTCGGAAATCAGCAGCGTCAAAACCCGTGCCGGGTGGCAGGCCACCGCCAGGCGACCGCCCTTGATGGCGGAGAGGTGGCGGCGCACGCAGTTCATCTCGCTGATGGTGGCACCCGAGGCCAGCAGCGCGCGGTTGACGGCCTGTTTGTGTTCCAGTGTCAGCCCGGGCGCAGGCAGTGGCATCAGCGAAGACCCGCCACCGGAGATAAGGCATAGCACCAGGTCGTCTTTGGTGAGACCGTGCACCACGTCCAGCATGCGCTGGGCAGCGGCCAGCCCGGCCGCGTCCGGCACGGGGTGCGCCGCTTCGACAATTGCTATGCGCTGGCACGGCACGCCATAACCGTAGCGGGTGATGACCAGCCCCGACAGCGGTCCGGCCCAGTGGTCCTCCACCGCGCGTGCCATTGCGGCGGAGGCTTTGCCGGCCCCTATGACGACCAGGCGACCGCGACCCAGCGACGCGGGCGACGGCAGGTGCGCGGGAATGCACAGTGCGGGCTGCGCGCTGGCGATGGCCGCGTCAAACATGCGGCGCAACAGCTCCCGCGCGGGCGTGTTGTGGGCCGGTGGGTTCTGGTCAGCGGTGGTTATGGGCATGGGGTGGTTTCTCGCGCTGTTTGTAGATAGGGCTGAATCCAGCCCAGGCCCGCAAGGGTGGTGTCGGCCGGTTTGTATTCGCAACCGATCCAGCCCGCGTAGCCCACACGGTCCAGAAGGGCGAACAAAAATTCGTAGTTGATTTCCCCGGAGCCCGGCTCATGGCGGCCCGGGTTGTCGGCCAACTGTATATGGCCGATGCGGCCCAGGTGCCGGGTGATGGTGGCCGCCAGTTCGCCTTCCGAGCGCTGGGCGTGGTAGATGTCGTATTGCAAGAAGGCATTCTCGGCACCGACTTCATCCAGTATCGACAGTGCCTGCGCGGTAAGGTTGAGGTAGTAACCGGGAATGTCATAGGTGTTGATCGGTTCGATCAGCAGCCGCAGGCCGGCGTCCTTACATGCCCGCGCGGCATAGACCAGATTGGCGACATAGGTCTGGCGCAACACCGCCTCACTGACACCGGCAGGCACCTTGCCCGCCATGCAATGGAGCTGACCCACCCCCAGCGCCGTGGCGTAGCGAAGGCCGGTTGCAACACCGGCACGAAACTCCTCCACACGATCCGGGTGGCAGGCCATGCCGCGTTCACCGGCGTCCCAGTCGCCCGGCGGCAGGTTGTGCAGCACCAGGGTCAGGCCGTTGGCGTCCAGCCGCTGGCGGATGTCGCTGGCGGCGCAGGCATAGGGAAAAAGAAATTCCACCGCCTGAAAGCCGGCCTGGGCGGCCAGCGCGAAACGGTCCAGGAAGGGAACCTCCGTGAAGAGCATGGTGAGGTTGGCGGCAAAGCGTGGCATGTGTTTCTCCGGGACAGTCTCTTTGTCTATCGCAATATAGACCACGCGTTCTACCACGACCTGGTCGCAGGTCAGGGTTCCGGCTGCACCGAAAAATCGACAGCGCTTCGCGCAGTTTCGCAGTCTGTCGCAAGGCGCTGGCAAACGCGCAATGGCACTTTTACAGTTCGGTCATCGGGTCACAACGACCTGCCAACCGGAGTAGCACCATGTCATTCGCCACCCAACACCGCTTCAATTTGTCGGCTTTCGCCATCGCCACTGTTGCCACCCTCGCGCTCAATGGCACAGTGTTGGTGGGATTCGACCAACTGGCCGCTGCGGGCAGCAATGGCCTTGCGGCTTCCACCCGTTTGGTGAAGACAGATCCGGCGACCCCCACCGTGACATTGGAACGCGTGGTCATCTCCACGGGTCGCGTATGAAAGCGTTTCTCCACGCCAACCGCGGTTTCATCGCCTTCCTGGTGTGCTTCGGCTTCTTTCGCCTGGCCGTTGCCGACTGGAACCCCATCCCCTCGGGCTCCATGCGCCCCACCATTCTGGAAGGCGATGTGGTACTGGTTAACCGTGTTGCCTACGACTTCAAACTGCCGCTCAGCGATGTTGCATTGTTCGAGATCGGCACACCGCAGCGCGGCGATGTGATCACCTTCACGTCGCCAAAAGATGGCGTTCGACTGATCAAGCGGCTGGTCGCCGTTCCGGGTGACGTCGTGGAGATGCGCAACGAAGCGCTCTACATCAACGGCGCGGTTGCAGAATACTCTGGAAACGACGTCGTGGTCGAGCCACTGGACCATGGCATCACGACCTCCGCCCTGCAGGTCACCGAGCGCATTGCGGGCAATGAACGTGCGGTTCAATTTCTGCCCGATGTTTCCGCCAGGCGCAACTTTGGCCCGATCACCGTACCGCAGGGAAACTACTTTTTCCTGGGCGACAACCGGGACAACAGTGCCGATTCACGTTTCATTGGATTGGTGCCGCGCCATTTGTTGATCGGGCGTGCCCACCACGTTCTGGTGTCGGCCAACATCATGGAGAACTGGCTACCGCGCCTGGATCGCACAGGGAAAAAGATTCGCTAGAAGCACCCGCAGGACGGTGATGCACAAGTCGCCCGAACATCATGCAACATTGGCATGGACAACCTCCCGTATTAGGCTTTCAATACTAGGGAAAACCCTTACTCTCAAGGTATTGCAACAAACCACCCCAAAAGGTGACCCCGTACCATGTATGCCTTGCTTGCCAATATCGCCCGGCTCTTGCAAACCTCGACCGCCGACCAAAAAGATGAGAGCGTTGCCCACCAACTCATGGAAAGCGCTGACGCCTGCGCTGGCAACAGCCCCCACCATGCCCAGGAACTGCGTGAGGCTGCCAGCGCGTACCTCAGCGTAGTGCGCTAGGCTTTCGCCTGTACCCCATCGAAACCTTGGGGAGTTCGCGGTCGGTGGCGTCACTCTGCTCCGCGAGGTTTTGAAGGTGGCGCAGCAAATGGGCCTTGCTGCCCCGGTCCAGCTCAGTCTGAAGCGCGACCGCAGTTTTCAGGGATTCCAGCGCCTGCGCCAAGTCCCCGGTTCTTTCAGCGATGAGGGCGTTTTCACGCTCGATCCGCATGGCGATGTGCTTGGCGTTGGTCTTTTGGGCGGCGATTCTGGCCGAAGCAATGGAGGCAATGGCGTCAGCCATCCGCCCCTGCGCAAACAGGCACTGCGCACGCAGCAGGAACATAGTCGCCAGGCCCCAAAAGTGCGAGCAGGCTTGCAATGCGGCTTGCGCCGGCACTAGCAGTTCCAGCGCTTCTGCATATTGGCCCTGCAGCGCAGCCACTTCCGCAATCCGGACCTGGCATTCACTGGCAATGTCGTCCATTTGCTGCGCCAGGGCCATGGACTGCCCCTGGCGCAAACTCAAGAGCGCATCATCAAATTGGCCCAAATGCATCTGGTTGACGCCCAGGTTCACAGTATTGACCGCCTTCAACTCACACAAACGCATGTCAAACCGTGCCCACTGGGTCACCGGCAGACCTTGGGTTGAGCTGTCGAGTTTCTCCAGGTTGAGCCCCAAATCGGAAAACACCTTGGCTGCCATGGCAGGTGCATCAAGCGCGTCACAAATCTGGCCAATGCCCAGCTTGCACCAGCTCCAGCTGATGCGATCACCATCACGCTTGGCAATCTCCATGCCATCGGTCCAATACCCCAGTGCGACGCCATACTCGGCACGGGAATAGTAGGCACGGCCTATCAGGTACAGGATGTGCGACTGCTCGCCAAACTCGCCACACCGTTTGGAGCATTCCACCGCCTCCAGCAATAGAGCAATCGATGCATCCGAATAGCCATCCTGGTCAATGACCAGCCCAAAAGTCTGGGCAATCAGTATGTAAGCGGCGTCATCCCCCATGCCGCGTGCACGCACCAGCGCCGCAACGCATTCACTGTAAAGGGCCGCACCTCGGTTTTTGCGGCCGGCATACTGAAGTTGTGCGACAACGGGTTTGAGAGTGCGATGGGTGGCGTCAAATAGCAGCATGTTGGTAACCGTCGACATTAGAATCCCGATCCTACCCACCTGGCGGCGCATTCCAATCCAGCGGGTATCTCTTTTTTGGCGTGCGCCTCACACACCTATGACCTTGAAATTGTTTGCCGTCCTGCCTCTCATGGGCCTTCTCGTCGCGTGCGGCGGTGGCGGCGGCGGCGGTGCGACCGCGCCAGTTGCCGTAACGCCAACGCCTGCTGACCCAGGCACAACGGTTCTCGCCTCGGCTGCATCACTCGCACAGCAGTGCGTTGCGCCACGTGCAGGGACAGTGGACCGTCAAGGCAGCATCGACACCGAGAAATCATGGGTTCGCTCCTTTATGGACGAAACCTACCTTTGGTACAAAGACGTACCCGTCGTCAATGCCGCCAATTTCACACTGGCAAACAATGGCAACAGCGTCGCGCAGACGCTGGATGCGTACTTCCAGGCGCTCAAAACCAAGAACACGACTGCCTCGGGCAAGCTGGTCGATCAGTTCAGTTTTACCGTGCCCACCGTGGATCTGCAAAACCAGCAATCAGGCATCACGTCAGGCTACGGCTTTCGCCGTTCGACCATTAGCGGCTCGGTGCCGCGCGTCGTGCGAATCCTGTACGTCGAACAAGGATCTCCCGCGCAGCTGGGCGGGGTTCTGCGGGGCGACACCATCACGTCGATTGATGGCGTAGACATCAACGACACCACGAGCGCCGGCATAGATACACTCAATGCGGGTCTGGTGCCTACAGTGGCCAGCAAAACGACCAGTTTTGGATTGCGGGCCGCCAACGCAACCGTCTCGCGCGTCGTGACGATCACGTCTTCACAATCCATCACCGTAACACCGGTTGCCTTGTCCACCGTGATCTCGGACGGCGGCAACACCGTGGGTTACCTGGTTCTCAACTCGTTTGGTGTTGTCAGCGCTGAGAAACAGCTGATTGATGCGATCACGCAGTTCAAGAGCGCCAATGTCAATGAGCTGGTCATAGACCTGCGCTACAACGGTGGCGGCTATCTGGACCTCGCCAATGAACTGGCGTGGATGATTGGCGATACAAGCCTGGCCGGAAAGACGTTTGAGAAGTTGACGTGCAATGACAAGAACCCCTTGCCTTTTTGCAACGCAACCGATACGTTCCACCAGACAACCCAGGGGTTCTCGGTGGCTTCGGGTCAAACGCTGCCCCAGTTACGGCTGAAGCGGGTGTTCGTTTTGACGTCCGGCAACACCTGCTCTGCGAGTGAGTCCGTCATCAACAACCTGTCCCCCTTCATGCAGGTCGTGCGTATCGGCAACACAACCTGCGGCAAGCCCTACGGTTTTTCCTACAAGGACAACTGCGGAACTTCCTATGCGGCGATGCAGTTCAAGGGCGTCAACGCGCTGGGCTTTGGCGACTATGCCGATGGTTTCGCACCCAGTTGCCCCATCGCAGATGATTTGACGCGGCAACGCGGTGACCCAGCCGAATCGATGCTCGGTGGCGCGCTGGCATTCATGCGAACAGGGGCCTGCCCCGCCGCAACATCAGGCTCTGAGAAGGGCATTGCCCAGGGACTGCTGCAGGGCGGCAGCTATGCCATGGACCGCAGCCCGTCCGAGGCGGTTCGTGTGCTGCGCAGCGCCAGGGTGCAACCGTGATGCCAAATTTTCTTCGCCCCGGAACCAGTGCGCTTGGAGCATGCCTCCTGCTGCTGGCCGCCTGCCAAAGCTATCCGTCTGTGCCGGTGCCTGCCCGCATGGTGGCTGAAAAGACCCATGCGCAGTGCATAGAGCAAATGCAAAACGCAGCCCAGCGCCCGGGCGGCAGCCGCATCGTTCTCACCCGCGCGGCATTTGCCACTGAAGACCGGCTGAGCATTGTTCCGTCGGATTCCATCCAGGATGCTGCAGGGCAACCCGCGAGCGGACGCACGCTTGGCGTACCCGACGTTTTCCGTTTGACCCTCAATAGCGGTGTGTGCACCATGGTGCGAGAGGCCGACGCACGTGCCGCGCCACTTCCCGCTTGTACCTGCGAGAGCATTCCAAAGCCGTAGTCCGTGAGCGGCCTCACACCGTGCGTGGATTCAGTTATAGAATGAATTCTCAAAGGTAGGCTCATTCAGTGTGGCATCGAGTCTGACCCCGTCAACACTTTCGCAATGGCCATTTCGAGAGATGCCAAACTTGCAAAACGCTCAGACCCACCACATCGAGCGCCTCGCTGATGTGGTCGCACTGCCAATCGGTCGATGGGATGCGAATGCACGCCTGGTCTTCTGCAACGCACCCTATCTGGCCTGGGCGGGCCGTCTCCGCGAACAACTGATAGGCGGGACTCTCGAAGAGCTTTATGGAGCCCAAGCCTGGGCTGCGGCCAAGCCGGCATTCGAGTCCGCCTTCCGTGGCGAGATCGCCAGCTATGAGCGGCTGCTGACACACCCCCCGCACCCACAGCGCTGGGCTCGGGTGCAGGTATTTCCTGATGCGGACGAAAAGGGTTCGGTGGCCTCGGTATTTACCATTGCGACCGACATCCACGAAGACATCGTCGCGCGAGACGGGCTCATTGCGGCCAGAAAGCGGCTGGACCGGTTCACCGAAAACATCCCCTCTCCGCTGACCTATGTCGACCGCGACTGCATGCTGCGTTTCGTCAACAAGGCATGGAGCACCATCACCGGCATCCCGGCCGACTATGCGGTGGGGCGCCACGTCAGCGAGGTGCGCGGTGAAGCGAGCTGGCTGGAGCAGCAGCCGTACTATGAAAAGGCGCTGGCCGGTGGCACGGTGCACTTTTCTCGACTGGTGCACGGCCTGGTCGACGGCCCCCGCTGGATGCGCACCAGCTATGTGCCGGACTTCGATGAGGCAGGTGCTGTGGTCGGCGTCTACACCATCACCACCGATGTGCATGATCTGACCGTCACGCAGGAAAAATTGCGCCGCAGTGTCGAACGCGACGCCCTCACTGACGCCTTGAGCCGTCACACGATGATGTCCTTCATCGAATGCTCGATTGCTGATCCGAACCTGGAGTACGCACTGTTCTTCATTGATCTCGATGGCTTCAAGGCCGTCAATGACGAAAAAGGCCACCATGTCGGCGACCGGTTGCTGGCCGACGTTGCCAGCGCCCTGCGCAGCGCGGTGCGTGTCGAGGATGCCGTCGGGCGTTTCGGCGGCGATGAGTTCCTGGTGCTGGCGCGGGTGACCGGCCAAGCGGGTGCCGAGGCGCTTGCCGAACACCTGCGCGTCTCCATCGCGGCCGTGGCAGAGGCAGCCGGAGACCAGGTCAGCGCCAGCATCGGCTACGCATTGGCGCCCGCCGACACACGCGACTCCATGCAACTCCTGCACCATGCCGACGAGGCCATGTATGTCGCCAAACGCCAGGGGAAGAATCGTGCCATACCCTGGGTGCACGCGAAGGGCTGAAACGGCAGTACCGGCACACTGCGCAGCACCATAACAGCCCCCGACGCACCAAAATCGGTCAATCAAAGGGGCTGCAAGGGTAAATCCTGCTAGCCTCTGCCGCGATGGTCAGCGCCCGCGTGGCATGGAATGTGCTGACTGTGTGGTCATAGCCATTTTGTAAGGCGACCATGCACCAGACCCTAGGCCGCGCTCCATCGGCCACCCATGCGGCAGTATTTTCACAACCCTTGTCACAGGCACTAACACAGAGCGCAGCGCCGTCCGCGCTGGAAGAAGCGGCCGCATTCGGGCGCTGGTGGTTCGACCCCGAGACCAGCCAGATTGTGTTGTCCGCCCAGGCTGCGCGCTATCTGAATGTGGAGTCTTTGCACCACCAGGGGCTGGACAGCTGCTTGATTCATGTGGTGTCGGACGACATGCTGTGCCTGATCGAGCAACTGTCGGGGCGGGTTGCGCCCACGGCCAAGAGTGATTTCAGGGTCATCAGTCCGGTGGACGGCTTGCGCTGGTTGCGCATGACGCAAATGCCGGCGGATGCGGCCAATCCGGTGCTGGTCAGCGGCATCCTGGCCGATATCACGGCGCTCCAGCATGCGGCCATGCGCGAGCGACTGGGCTTTGAGCTGACGGAGTTTCTGGTGGGTTCCCACCCGCTGGGAGATGCCATCACCAATGTGATCCAGTTGATCTGCAAGAACCTGGGCTGGGACTGGGGTGCCTATTGGGCGGCTGAGCCATCACCCCGGGGCGCTGCACAGCTGGGATGCAAGTATTTCTGGCACCAGCCGGAGCTGGACCTGGCCTCCTTTGGGCAGGAAAGTTCCACCATTTCCCTGGCGCCGGGCCAGGGCCTGGTGGGCAGCGTATGGCAGAGCGGACAGCCCGACTGGGTGGAAGACATGGTCAATGACCTGCGTTTTTCGCAGCGCACCAATGACCGCGAATGCAAGCTGTGGTCGGGCTACGTGTTTCCGGTGACCTATGTCTCGGCCGACGGCCACACGCACAGCCCAGGCGTCCTGGAGTTTTACAGTTGTCTGTCGCGCCAGCCTGAGGCGCAGCTACCCAAGTTGTCGGCCACCATAGGCGCCTTCATTGCGCAGATGGCGCAGCGCATTGAACACCAGGCCACGATCCTGCATTTGGCCCAGGTGGACGAGATGACCGGCCTGGCCAACCGCAGCCATTTCCACGAACTTGTGACCCTGGAGTGCGAGATTGCCAGCAAGCAAGGCTCATCATTCGGGCTGGCGTTTATTGACCTGGACCGCTTCAAACCCATTAACGATGCGTTTGGCCACGAAGCGGGCAACCAGGTGTTGCGCGAGTTCGGTCGCCGCTTGCGGGCCTTGGCGCCCGAAGGCACCAAGGTCGGTCGTCTGGGTGGTGATGAATTCGCGATGCTGATTCCCGCTGCGGCCCTGCCGGATGCTGCGACCCTGCTGGAGCGCATCCTGGAATCCGCACGGGCGCCCTTTGTCTATGAAGGCATCGAGCTGACGGTCTCCGCCAGCGTGGGTGTCAGCACCTTTCCCCAGTGCGGCGACACCTGCCCGGCGCTGTTGCAAAGCGCTGACGCTGCGATGTACCGCATCAAGAACAATGGCCGCAACGGCTGCCACTTTTCTTCCGTCAGCAACACCCATGCCCTGGCCGAACAGCAATCGTCGATCGCGCAGCGCCTGGCACTGGAGACCGAGCTGCACCACGCCCTGCACGGCAACGAGTTGTTCCTGGTCTACCAGCCGATCTTCGATATTTCCAAGCAACGGCTGGAGGCAGTGGAAGCCCTGGTGCGCTGGCGGCGAGCGGACGCCACCCTGGTCTCACCCGATGTATTCATCCCGATTGCCGAACAAAGCCATTTGATTGTGCAAATTGGCAAATGGGTGGCGGAGCAGGCCTGCCGCGACCTGGCCATTTTGCGGGCTGCCCATTTCAAGGATCTGAAAGTGCACGTGAACATGGCCGCCTCGGAATTCGCCAGTAAAAACCTGGCCGATGAACTATGCGCCTTGGTAGGCGCCTATGGTCTGGAGGCGAACAGCCTGTCGCTGGAGCTGACCGAAGGCATGTTGATGAAGCGCCCGGACCAGGTCATCCCCGTCATGCGCACGCTGCGCCATCTGGGCTTTGGCATCAGCCTGGACGACTTTGGCATGGGGCATTCCTCACTGGCCCTGTTGAAGAATTTGCCCATCTCGTCGCTCAAAATTGACCGCTCCTTCGTTCGCGATCTGGCGCACCAGCGCAACGACCGCGCCATCGTCAAGACCATTGCAGACCTGGGTTCCCAGATGGGGCTGGAAGTGATTGCCGAGGGGGTTGAGACGGAGCCCCAATTGGATATCCTGCGCCAGGCCGGATGCAGTCTGATCCAGGGATACCTGTTGGGCCGGCCAATGGCGCTGGCCGAGCTGCTCACCAAACACCCGGCGGGAATGTAGAGACATTGCTCCAGCGCTGTCCGGGGAAGCATTCGCCACGCTGATACGACTACTGACTAGCGCGCCACTGCGCATGTAGCAACACTGGAACATCCACACGCCGCACTGGACCGGCACCATCATCACCCGGCCGGAGTCGCATGTGCTGCACCTCGCAGAACCCGCATCAAGGACATGCTGCTGATGCGGGATGTGAACGCCTAGCTGGCCTCCACGTTCGTCATCTGGCGCAAAGTGTTTCCCCGGTCGGTGCGCGAACGCACTCTGCGTAGCCGAAACTTCGCATACCCTGGGTACTCCTGAGTGGTCGCTACCTGGTGGCATCTCACAACAGGCTTGGTCGATGCGCCAAAAAGGGATACATACAGATGGGTACAAGACGGGCGAAAAGCTTTTGGACGCGCGCCATTCAGCGTCAAGTGGGTGCCATCACCCGCCGAGCCGTGCGCGCCAGCAGCAAAATGGTGAAACAGTCTTTGAAGCAGTCGGTCACGGTCAGCAAAAAGCGCGCGGCGCCCAAAAAGCAAGCGGGCTGGCGAAGCGGTATGGCCCTGGGGCCCAAGGGGCTGCGACGCTACCGCCTCTACAAACCACCGCAAGTGCGCGCCGCCAGCAAGTGTGCCTTGGTGGTCATGCTGCATGGATGCGCCCAGGATGCGGACAGCTTCGCCGCCAGTACACGCATGAACCGCCTGGCGGCCACGGCTGGCTTCATGGTGGTGTACCCCGAGCAAGACCGGCTCGCCAATCTCCAGGCCTGCTGGAATTGGTTTGATACCCGCTCTGGCCGGGCGCTGGCGGAAGCGGCAAGCATTGTGGCAGTGATAGACCAGGTGTGTGCCGCGCACCCGGTGGAACCGCGGCGGATTGTGGTTGCCGGTCTCTCGGCCGGGGCCAGCATGGCTGCCCTTCTGGCACTGACCTATCCGCAGCGTTTTGCGGCCGTCGCCATGCATTCTGGCGTAGGGCCTGGTTTGGCCAAGTCGTCCGCAACGGCCCTTGCAGCCATGCGTGGCCGCTTTCCTGCTGACGGCACCACGCTGGTGGCGGCCTCGTCTACCTTGCCAGCGCTATTGGTCATCCAAGGCAATCGGGACCCAGTGGTCTCGCCTGTCAATGGTGGACTCGCGGCGCGCCGTTGGGCTGCCATTGCCAACGCAAGCCCCGCTGTACCAAGGCAAGTCAGGCGCGGCGAACGCTATACGTCTATCGTTACGGACTGGAAAGTGGGACGCCGTGTGGTGGCGAGCCTGGCAGAGATACAAGGACTGGGCCACGCCTGGAGTGGTGGCGCCGCGTCTCAAGCATTTTCTGATCCCGCAGGCCCCGACGCGTCGCGCATGGTTTGGGCATTTGCGCAACGTGAGTTTGCCCGGCGCGAGCGGCTAGCCGAGGCCCATGCCGGGCGCGGATCGCATCAAGACTCAAACGCGGCTTAAGCGGGCTTGGAAATGGCGGAAAGCGCTTGGCCTGCTGGCTTGATTTCCGAGCTCTCCACGGCAAAGTCGCCCAGCGCGACAATCCCCACCAGACGCTTTTCTCTATTGACCACTGGCAATCGCCGCACCTGTCGCTCGCTCATGATCTTTGCGGCGTGTTCGACCGAGTCGTCCTCGTAGGCCCAAGCGATACCTTCCGACATCACGTCACGAACCTTGGTAGTGGTGTCCTTGCCCTCGGCGACGGCACGTATCGCGATGTCTCGGTCCGAGATCGTTCCTATCATGCGATCGTCCTCGCCGACCGGCATCATTCCGAAGTCCCCATCACGCATCTGTTTTGCCGCGTCCCGGATGCTCATATCGGGGCTGACAACCTTCACGTCGCGGCTCATCAGATCTTTCAACTGTTGCATGTTTATTCTCCTTGTGACATATCTTCAGGATTGAAGTGTTCTTCCTGGGGCGGTTCGCAGTCTGTGCGCTGGCCCACCGAGCCGACAGCCGTTGCGTAGCGAACCCGTCAAGAGCCACATCGGAATGGGTGCTGGAGCACCGACAAGACGCGCAGGAGATCATGGCCATATACTGGTTGGTTCGCCGAAAAGGAACCAGATCCCGATTCAATCAACAACGCCAACGCGAGTAAGGTCCCATGATGCCAACCCAGAATTCACTGGAATCGCCCGAGCGCGACCTGACCGACGCGAGCCTGCGCGAGGAACGCGAAAGAGCCGACCGGGAGATGACGGCAAACCGGGTGGCCCTAGAAAGAGACGCTGACGCGGTTGTCGAACACGCCCGGGAAAATGCCGACGCTGTCGTGGTTGCGGCCCGCGAAAGAGCAGACGAAAAAGCGGGCGAGACCGCGAACGGCGCCGAACTCCACGATATTCAAACCG